>Ga0180732_1000434_pt1 | contig 36707 bp, 55 predicted proteins | sample KR11_01MetaG_FD_148674 | JGI IMG/M metagenome (GOLD analysis project Ga0180732, IMG submission 148674) | Groundwater microbial communities from the Olkiluoto Island deep subsurface site, Finland - KR11_0.1 MetaG | ecosystem: Environmental > Aquatic > Deep subsurface > Groundwater | place...
GGACTCCATAAAGAACAGCTAAAATCAGCAGGTGGAAACATCGCTCCAGTAACCATCTCATTAATCGCATCGTTAATGCAAATATGACTATTAACCTTGCCAACTAATTGCTCATCCCACCACTTGCACACGTCGCATCGTACAAACTTCGGCGGTATCAGCGACTGTACTCTCATATCTTTATCTGACATAATTTCTTCTTCAAAGAAATCAGTAGGAAATTTAGGGAACATGGTTATATCTCCTTTATTGGTCTGTTTATAGCATTAAATATAATTTCTGTCAAGCCCCTTTGCACAAGGTCGGCGGGGTCTTTCGCTCCATCTTGCCAAGTAACGGTTACTAATTTACCCCGCCAACCCAAGTGATTTACCAAATTCATACCTGTTTTTCCTTCGCCCTTATCAGGTATCACCAATATCGGTTTTCTGCACCATTCCAACATTTCAGGTTTAGTAGATTCCTTGCCCGCCGTCGCCGAACATGATGGTATACCTATTGCAGTCAGAGCAAGCGCATCAAACATACCAAACACCACTACAAGATAATCGGATTCATTTACTAATTTCCAGTTGGGCACATACAGCAGAGCAGGTTGCCCTGTAGGTGTATCAAATCGCATACCCGTACTCATTTGTTTCTGTGGACTTGCTCGCACTACAGCACCAATAAATCTACGCTCTTCAGAATAAACTGGAATAGTGTACCATCCGTCTACATACCCTAAATTTTGTGGGATGATACACTTTTCCACTTTCCTTTGTGATAAGTACTTGGCGAGGGGATCGTAATTTCCCACTAACATAGAATGAGCGGAATAAATTACAGATTCCAATTCATCTATATCAGAAGGAAGTACCTTTTTATAATGTGAATTACCCTCAACTTTTGTCGGGGCAGTCCAACTATTTAATTGATTTAGCAATTTACCAAGAGAACCTTGCTCACCGCACCCATAACATTTGAAGAATGGTGGGTCTGACCGCCAAACCATGAGCGATGGTTTAGAATCGGAGTGGTAGGGGCAGATAGCACTAATATACTTACCATGTTCTTGTACCCCTACCAACAGATTCTCTATTTCCTCAAACTTATTCATTTAGGGCATCATTGTAACAGTTTTTACATATCCCTTATCTCCAACAGTTACCACAAGTTCTTTATCCTTACTCTTTATTAACTTATTTAATTCAGGTAAAATATTATCAGAGTACGGAAAGTCAATATCTTCCAGTGGTACACCCATTTCATGTAAAAGCTCTTCCATACTCCTACTTCCCGATCCAGTTAGCATTATCTTGCCCTCATACTCTGGAGAGTTATCCCGCTTGAAGCAATACCAGTAACTTCGGGCAATCTCAAACCCCGCATAGTCCTTATCCTGTACTTTGAAGATAATCCAAAATTCCAGGTGAGGTGGGTTGCCGAAATTATCTACCTTCTTCTCATAGTAGATTGGGGGTTCATCTTTCTTTCCGCCAAAGTGGTCAAACTTACAGCGATATGCACCTTTAGGCGGGCGGGTTGAACGAATCTTGTTGCCCTCCGCATTTAATCCAACGAAATACTTACCATCTACAACCTTTGTGCCTTCATAGATGTCTTCGGGCAGAATGTTAAAAACTTGGTTATCTTCGTAGTGAATTTTGATTTTATCGGGAGTAACAGTTACTTTCGCCATCCCATCAATTCCTTTTTCGACTAATCTTCGAGCCATTATAAGCCTCCTATTTTGATTGTTTGTTTAATTTGATTAAATGTTCGTTGTCTATTTCATCTACTAGGTCAGCCATATTTGATACAATGGCTTTAAGACCTTCTTCCGTCACAAAATAATTATTACCTTCTACACTCACCTCCTCGTCTGAAATTTCGGTACTTAAATATAAATTTTCTGGTTCGTACAGAACACCATACTTCTTATAAGTTGATCTATCCGGCATTATTGTTTTTATCTTTATATATATTTCCATTTTCATAATTCTCCTTTAAATAAGATAATGTTTTCTCAAATAACTGCATATCTTCACCCCACTTACCAACTGCAACATTACACTTCATACATAGCAATCCCCTAATTTCTCCTGTAATATGATTATGGTCAACTGCTAATCTTCTGCCCTTTCCATTTACTTCTCCACAAATAGCACACACTCCGTTTTGTTTCTCTGACATTTTATTGTAGTCATCTAAAGTTATATTAAATCTATATTTGAATGATTTATTCAACATGCTCTCTGCGTGCTTTGTTCTATATTTTCTTTGTGATTCTTTACTTTTCTCTAAATTATTCTGTCTATATTTTCTTGAATACTCACTATATTTAGTGGGATTATTCTTCTGATGTTGTTTCTTATATGTATCTGCACATATCTTACATTCATTGTGAAGTCCGTCTCCTTGAGATGCGTTCTTATAAAATACATCAATGGATTTCTCTTGTTTACATTTCGTACAAATTCTTGTTTCCATCCCTGTTCCCTATAACAATATCCGCCTACCTGTTTATCCATTAGTCTGTCAGAACTTCGAGATGCTTCAGGTAGACGGATATTTGTGGATAAATTAAAAGCTCTCGAAAGTTCTGACCTTTTAATTATACCACAATTTTGATTTGCTGTCAAGATAGTCATTTACTGCGATCTGGAGTAAACGAATCAATCCTTATCGGTACTAACACCTTCTGCCTCCTTTACAGATACCCATGAATCTTTATACACATATGCCATATTTGAAAAATGTGTCTTGTCTTCTTTCATAACATTTCCAAATGTTAATGCACCATCCTCCCTCATTCCCATATAGTCTGTATTTACATAGAAATGTGTACCACCTTTAAGCGTAACTTCCCATCGTTTCATCTTATGCCTCCTCTTCTTCCTTATCCGTTTCGTCTTCTAATATTTCAATTTCATTCAAGATAGTTGAGCCATCATAGACAGCATTTGCAATTCCATCTTTATGAACCGAAATACTTGTTGAATCAATTTTCACTTTTGTAATTCTATTAAAGACTAAATCTCGTTCATTTGTATTAGCCTCTTTGAAACAGATAGTTACTTTCATTTTGCCTCCAGTTGTTTTATTATCTCATTCCAATCCTTCCTAACCATTCTTTCTATCTTATCCCACATAGAAGAATCATCGTCTTTTGCATATTCAAAATCCGCATTTTCCAAAAATCCAACTAAAGCATTCCCCTTCTCTTTCAAGAATTTTATCTGCTCATTGAGAGCAGATTCAAGAGGACGAGTATTCCATTACTCATCGCTCATCTTTAATCCAAAAGACATTTTACATTTACTATTAGTGCAGGTGGGGATAGATTCTGGAACATCCGCATAACCAGCTACACTTCCACAAAACGGACACGGACATAATTCACTCATTTATGCCTCCTTCAAAATATCAGGAAAATCTGGTAGTGTCGCCCAATGTGTTATACAGAAGTTTATTCCATCCTCTGATTTCAAAATCCATTTAGCATCATATTTATTATAGTAACCTATACCCATGATTAGCGAGGATATGAAACCATTTTCTGCTTTATTAAAAATCACGAGAACATCATCCCATCTTTCAGGTAAAATTTTTCCATTCTTATGCCACTCCATTTATGCCTCCTTTATAATCTGATTTAGAATTATCTCTTCAATACTTGCACCACCAACTATACTTCCTATTATACCACCCTTTTCCTGTAATAGCAAGTGTATCTTCCAATCAATTGTGTTGTTTGCAACCAACTTATAGGAGTTTACAGGATTGGTTTGTCCTATCCTATGTAGTCTGCCTTCCGCTTGCTCCATCTTCGCCATGTTCCATTCCGTTTCCACAAAAAGGATTGTATCTGCTTTCCAAAGGTCTATACCCTCACCCCCCGCTTGTGAAATCACTAACACTCGTGGTAGTGTCTTTTCCTGAAATCGTCTGACTGTATCGGCTCGTTTAGTATTGCTGTCATCCCCCACAATCGTATCACAACCCCACTTACACAATGCTAACTTAATCTCATTGACAACTTCTCGATGATGGCAATAAATTACCAACTTACGACTATCGGAATCAGTTAGGAAATCCTCTGCAAACTCAATGGCATGTTTGACTTTACCTTTTCCCACTAATTGCCGCAAGTAGTTCAACTTGGACAGCGCATTCGGAGTAACGGTTACTTTCCCCTGTTCCTGCAACCATTTCCGCAAATCCCTAACTGCTCGATTATATTCCGCCATCTCAATATCTACGGGCATAACTGTTCGAGTCAGTTCAGGCAAGTCTTTCAATACATCCTGCTTCAATCGGCGGATCATAATGGGTTTCAATATCTCCCGCAATTCAGGAATATTGGTTGCACCATCCACTGTCCAGAATGTTTTGTACCCCATCTTTACCTTTGTTGCACCGGCGTAGCGATTCGCAAATGCCCAGTAATTTGCCCATTTATAGGGATTAAGCGTATTGAGGATATTCCATAATTCAATCGGACGGTTCAGGAAAGGTGTACCTGATAACATCAGTCGTGCTTTGGTATGTACATTCTTGACTGCTTTCCCTCGTTTTGTAGAGCGATTAGAAATGTAGTGAACTTCATCTAATATCATTAAATCAAACCTGAAATTATCTATCTTATTTACAATGTTAGAAAGTAGGTCATAGGACACAATAAATATATCATTCTCTTTATCTATGTCATCCTTACCTGTCTTGATAACAACGGCATCTTTACCCAACCATTTCTTGATTTCATCCTGCCACTTATAAATCACAGATGCAGGAGATACAATCAATATCTTTGTAGTATTAGGGGATTCCTTGATTGCCCATAGTGCTTCGATAGTTTTGCCCAGCCCGCACTCTGACGCATTGATACAGTTGAATCCGTTATTATGAATAAAGTCTACCGCTTCTCCCTGATAGGGATACAGCAAATGGCGATCTTGCTTGACAACTGGATTGAGATTAAAGCGGGCGAGTTTAAGGATATCACCAGAGATAGTGAAGTTATGTTCGTTGCCAAAGGATACAGCTATCTTCGCATACATCGGCGCGGCGGGTAAGTGCCAATAAGTATTATCCCTATCCCATACCCTGCCATAAAGTTCCTTAATCCGTTGTGTCATTCCAACCGAATAAGGGGTACGGATAACTACCCGATTATTTTCAAGAGTGATTGTTCGTTCCATTATACTTCATTGCCCCAAACATCCCAACCTTCTGTCTTTTGTCGAGCAAATAATTCAATCTTTGAATAAGAAGGATAACAGTGTTCAATTAGTTTTCTCGCTTCAATTGGTTTTACAGAATGTCCGCGTGTTGGGGAAGTAAACCAATTATTAACCGCCTTCTCGTGTCTACCTATACTGGGCAATGCACCTCTACTTGATTCAATTAAATGCTCGGTTGCATTTCTTGGATGTCCACCTGCCCCCGTAGGCTTGCACCATGTCCAAAGTTTGTCATATTGGAAACCCCAAAATTTCAATAATCCCAACGCCTCTGGAAGAAATCCATTAGTCGTCCACATAAATAATTTAGATAAATCTTCTGCTATTGACTTAACAGGAAGGGATGCGAGTTCCATCATTGTTAATGTAGGATACTGTAAGGGTTTAGTTCCTATTGAGCCGCTACCTTGCCAACGAATATTCCACGGCGGGTCGGCATAGATGATTTGATATTTCTTATTTGGAAATGGCATTGTCATTTCTTATCTTTATCCCACCAAACATAATATTTGATTATATAATTCATATTTTCTATTATTGAATGGGTCATCCAAGATAGTAATAAAACAATAATAATAATTATCAATATAATAATCCAGTTCATTTCTCCTCCATCTCATATATCTCATCTGCATAGAATGTAAGTCGTACGCCTTTGTGATAAGGTTTAGGCGGATCAGAAATCAAAACTACGTACTTACCCTGTGCATCTTCTTCTAACCATGCTTTTCCAGCAGGAGTTATTACAAAGCGTTTCTGTTTATTCTTCTCGTTCATTTAATTCCTCCTTCAATATATCAAAACTTCGCTTACTATCTTCTCCACCATGTGCAATTATAAACTTTTTTATATTATCAATTGGAATATACCCATATACCGTACTACAAGGAGCTTTGGTAATAAGTCTATGCCATTCTCTCTTCCAGCATCTAATAAACGCCCCAATAATTTCTTGTTTTTCACCGTAGTTCCAAGTTGCTTCTACAGATAATCGAATTCCCCAACAGAAATCATGTAACTTTTGCTTCGGTGTTTTACTCCATTCTTCTGCATATTCTCTCCATTCAATAGGAGGAACAACCGAAGGATAACCACATTCAAATTCAATCCAATTACCATAATTATTTCGGGGATCACAATAATGTGTTTCACTTGCCTGAACAGAAACATATTCTCCATCCTTGCAATAGATGGGAGGCACTAAAAAACTTCTATATTTCTTATTATCTATTAGGGATTTATCCAAATCTAACCCAATAGTAGGAGTAGTGGCAATCCATTCCAAGTATTTATATTTACTCATATTTACCTCCATAATTTCAGATTTGTTTGGAGTGGGATGGGTGTGATGACCTCTTCCATCCCACTCAATGAAAGGAGAACCTTTACAACCAATATTCTACCACTTTATTCTATTTTGTCAAGTATAAATAACGATTTCCTTTTCGGGCATTACAAGAATTGCATAATCCTTGTATGTTGCTTTTGGTTAAACCCCCTCCTTTAGACAAAGGAATTATATGATCTCGTTGTAGGGGTTTCTCTTCTCCACATATAGCACACTTATAATTTTGCCTCTCTTTTATTTCCTCCCATTCTACTGCAGTTAGATTACAGGGTAAATTCTTTTCAAGGGCTCTGCGTTTGCTATGCATTCGTGCGGTAAGTGCTTTCCCTTTATGTGTTTGTCTCCATTTGAATGCATATGTTTTATATTTAGAAGTTTGTCGTAATTCTTTCATAAGTAATTTATAATCATATGTTTGTCTATATTCCCGCATATATGCCCTACCTTTGCGAGAATTTCTCCATTTATTTTTATATTCCCTTTGCTGCGGTGTTTGGGCATAAATTGCCTTTCGTGCTTTACTGTTTGACAGTTGATTATATTCTTTGAAACATGCTTTACACCAAGGTCTATGTTTATTTATGCGATACACATAAAAATCACCTACTGATTTTATCTCTCCACACTTGCTACATCTTTTAGTTTCCATCCCTATATCCCGTAACAAAAAGCCGCCCTCTACCCGAATAAGTGTCTGCTTAAGGACACGAGGTAAAAAGCGGCTTTTTATCCCTTATTCTTATCGTGTCCTTAAGCATATTAATTATACCACTTAATCCCACTTCTGTCAAGATATTAGAAACAGTAAAGAGTATAGACTGTAACCTTGACATTTACAGCAAACGGGTGTATAATTACTCTCATCATAGTGGGGATACAAGACAAATAAGAGTACGTCGGGTAACCACCGAACCCATAATGGGGAACACGAAAGATTCTTAATGTAATAGGTCAGTTTAGTCAACTATTAGTATTATTAGATGTGTGTCGCATTTGCGACATTAAATCGCTGGCGCATTTGCACTTAGATAAGAAGAGTCGCGTACTTCCATCTAATTTTACCATAAATTAGATATGAGGATGAAATGGCGTTAAGTGGTCTTCCAACAGGGTAATCTGGAATGGTTATCTTATTCCCTTAACGCCCCACTTCGGCAGAAAAGCATGTCCAATCGGACAGTCCGCACCATCAACGGGTGATACTCACGGATTTCTATTCAGTTAGCCAGACCTGCCTAATGAACCTTTTTCGCAATATTCCAGCGGAAAAGTAAGGGTTCAGAAACTTACAGGTAGGGTATTGTTTAATATTTTATAAATAATAAGCATAATGTTTTACGAAGTAAAACTCGCCGAAGGTGACAAAGGATTTAATATGTTTAACAAGCATTATCATCTGTATTTTAGTATCCATCCTGAACTAAGATTTGTGTGGCGGGGTCAATGGCTTCCTGGAGGTTGCAGTTCATATCCGTGGGATAGCCGTTTACTAACTTATTGGCAATTTGGATTCATTCGTTTTGGATATTGGATAAATTGGTACAAGGGGCAAAAATGGATAGATTTTACTTATAGATGAAAGATAAATTATGGTCATCTGTATGGGAATTATACGAAGGCATCTGTATACTTTGCTATTCCGCCGCTTCATCTGTACATGAAATTGTACCCAGAAGTGTCCGCCCACAATTCTGGAATACATTAGACAATCGTGTAACACTTTGTACTTATTGTCATAGTATGATACATAGTAAAAATCCCGCCGACTATGTTGAACTTCTTATAGTCAAGCGGGATCAATTACTGCAAATGTTGGGTAAGACTATTTAATCCATTTCCATTCACAAGATATACCAAATTCAGATAGTGAAATAGATGACTCTTTCTGTTTTGTGGAAAATTTGAAAGCATCTATTAATTCTCCCCACCAATCGTTGTGTGTTCTGAAATTATAGCACCAAAATCCTTGATATCCTGCTAATATATCTTCAGGAGATTGACATTTCTTAATTACCCAAAAACCATTTTCCTTATTCTTTAGTTTTCTCATTCCTGTCTCCTTTCTCTATTAACTAACCAAATTCCTACCTTACCCGCAACTTCTATCTTTGCATCATCTGATAGGGGATGAAACCGTCCATCCCGCAAATTCTTGCAGGTGAATAGCAGCATATCCTGTTCTATCTGTGGCAGTTTATCAAATGCAGATTGGATGCTCTCTAATAGTAATTCATGGTCGGTCTGCATTGATTTTCTCTATTTTATATCCGGCATTATTCAAAACTTCTTCGTGGGAGGTTGTTCCGCGCGATGAACCATCTAATTCTAACATATTTAATGGATTGCCTTCCTTATCTGATGGAAATATAAATGTTTCTGGTTGTCCTGTATCAAAGGCAAAACTGATGGCAGAAACTATTACATATTCTGTTTTAGGTTTACTACCACTAAGATTATCCCATTCGATTTTTGGGGTGACCTTAAATAATTTAGCGTTACTTTTCCACCCCTCAATATCCCTTATAAATTTTGCCGTTTTCATTCTATTCTCCTTTCTTTGCTACCTTGAATATACGGTCTGCAATTGAATTGATCTCCGCCGGTTTCATGGGCAGGTATTCATCCGGTATCCACAACTCTACATCATACATCCAACTTGATTGTGCATTGAACTTGATAACGGCTTTCCAGGCAAGTTCAGCGATTTTGTCTAATTCTATGCTATTCATTTATTTCTCCTTCTTTAATTCATCTGCCGAAATTTCATAAATGATTTTGGCTTTCTTGTCTGAATGCAATCGCCAAGTCGTACCATCAAAAGACGACACAATTCCACTCTCCCATAATTTATTGTTTGAACTAAAATCAAATTTGTATTTAATATCAACAAATGTGCTGATATAAGTCCACACGGAAGCCCTCACGGAAGTCCACACGGAAGTCCACACGGAATCCCCCACGGAAGTCCCCACGGAAGTCCACACGGAATCCCCCACGGAATCCCCCACGGAATCCCCCACGGAAGTCCCCACGGAAGTCCACACGGAATCCCCCACGGAATCCCCCACGGAATCCCTCACGGAATCCCTCACGGAATCCCTCACGGAATTCCAATCTTTTAATAGCTCAATTTGTTCTTCTGTTGGCTTTTTAACTGCTTTTAGTTCGAATGGATTGACAATCGGCTTAATGATTAATGGTTCTACAATAGTTTTAAAATCAACTTCTCTTACCCACGTTTCGGCTTGAATAGAATCATTGATTTCACCATGGATATTATCTATTTCAAACTCATCTGTTAATGGATTATATTCATAGCAATTTGGGGATTTAACAAGCTTGAAATAGCTGATAATGTGGTCGTGCGAATCCGCATCATTATCTTTGAGATGTTTCTTTCGGTAATTCCAATCAAAGTAAAATCGTTCATTTGGATGTCCGTCTGGTTCGGTTACAAAACTAAAGAATTGACACATTGCTATCTCCTTTGTTTATTATAATTTTATCAAATATTGCGCATCCAAAATCACTCAATCTTTCTATAACCAATTCCTCATCTTCATATACAATTCCATACCTATCGAGCATTTCTAAAAATTCATTGACCGTCATTTTATTTACTCCTTTCTCAATTGATCTAACCATTTCCTGATTGATAAATTCATTTCTGCCTGGCTTTTACGCCGACTGATAAGCAATACAGGGATATTATTATCTACACAATAGGAGAGTAACCGCTGCTTAACTGCCTTTGTTTTTGCACTCATCCCCCAGCCATTGATATAATAGTTTTCCTTGAATTCAATTGCAGCGTGGTCAAACTTGTAAGTACCAGCTCCAAATTTTATTAGTGCGGGTACTGTCCAATTTTCTCTATAATCATCCGCAGGTTTCAACCCGCATATTTTGGTATAGATTAAATCCAATTCATCCAATGCCGCCCATAGCTTTACATATTCAGCGGATGGATTAATGATTCGTGTTTCGGGTGTGTATCTCATGCTAATTCACTCCAATCTTCCTTTCTATTTACCCATTCGTTCAAGTCGAATAAATCAACTTGTTCAAATGCACCTGTTTTATTCCCCTCTTTCACATTAAATGTCATAATATACGTCAAGATTTTACCGTGCCATACTTCATGTTCAATATAAACTACGGGCGGCTGAAAGTTGAATATAAATCTATTATCAATCAGTTTCATAGCATCTGAATAATATTTAGGATTAAATCCCATTCGCATACCTGCGTATATTGTAGTCGGTTTATCTACTGTACCGAGTTGACTTTTAGGATTTGCAAGCATAGTAAGGTCGGGGTATTTCTCATATGTATCCAGCGCGTGAGATTTTACGGTAAAAACTAATTCCTTGCCAATTGGTTTAAATATCTCATATAATCCAGGTTGCAAGTCAATCGTTGCAGGTGCGGCGGTTTTATACATTTTCCAGACGTGTATTCTAAATCCATCCATACACATAATATAGTTATCTGCGACTTTGAGTAGTTGTAATATGGGTTTGGCATTATCTAATGAGCGCGCCAATAGTACCCAGTTGATAACCTTTGCGGCATCTTTGTTTACCTCTATTGATATTAGTTTATCAGTTTCATTTTCCATTATAGTTTCTCCTTTATAAATTATTCACTGTAATTCTATACCATCCCAATTTTCGGGGATTTTATTTTCATCAATTTTCTGCATTATGTTTTCCACAACTGAATTTGTTAATTCTCTGACAAATACTATTTGCTCCATTTTATTCATTTCTTATTCTCCTTTATTGATTACATAACTTAATTCTAAATCGCCTTTTACTTGTTCATCTGTTATAAGCATTTTGCTATAATCAAGATGTTTTGTTTCACCACTATTAGCCATTAAATATTCCATACCTTTTTCTTGCAAATATCTTTTATCCATCCAAAAAGTTGTACTTGAATCTGTCATTAAATCCTGTTCAACTAAAGATTCATTCTCTTTCCTATTTGAAGGCTTATTATTATAAACCCTTAATTCTTGTTCTGTTAGCGGTCTTTGTCCAACCATAAATACCTTAATGGTTTTGCCATCATATTCTGTTAACTTTGCGTTCTTGAATTCTAAGAATGATCCTTTAGTTTCGTTTTTATCGGGACTTAAATAAACTCCATTGCCTTGTTTCTTAACCACATAGCGTTTTATGTTAAGCCATTTATGTTCAGGCATAGTGGGAGCTTCCACTAAAGTTATGCTATCCCCTATATTTAAATCTCGTTTTAAATCTGATAATGTTTTCATTCGTTTATTCTCCTTTTATTAGATTATCCTTATTATACATATAACATAATGCTTTTGTCAAGTTAATTTAAGATTGCATTTTTCCATGATTAGAGAGTAACGGTTACTTAAGATTTTCCGCCCGCCGCCCCTAAATATTTTGACGGGAGTAATTTAATAGGCGGATTTCCAGAATTTCGGGTGAACTGCTATACTGGATCCTGAACCACTGATAAACTTCATTCTTGCTATTTAAACTGAAATAGCGGGTATAGATTGCTCCGCCCGCTATTTTATAAGTAACCTGGTATTGATTCAATTTATACGGCTTGAATTTTAGTATAATTCCGCTGATATATTGGCGGATATTCAAATCTCATTTCAAGCTCCAATAATTCAGCTCTAATAGGTAGACTATCGGCAATTTCTACTATAACAAATTTATCAGGATGAAAATTCTGTACTAATAAATCGGCTTGTTGTTCCGCTTGTTCACTTGATAGGGTTATAGTTTTCAATCTCCAGTACTTGCTGTGATTATTCTTAAAGTAAATTCCATACTTCATATTTACACCTCTTTATTATATAGATTTATGAGACTAATATAATCCCATAATATTAACCTGGATTACATAATCCAGGTTAGGCAATGGGATTAATCTTGTTCTTTTTCTTCTAATTCCTCTTGCAGTCTTTCAAGATTTTCACTCCACCAATCATATAATGCTCGTTCAATACGTTCATAGATATTAGCTGCAATTATATTAACTGGTGTTGGTGTACCATCGAAAGCTGCCCCTAATTCCGGTTCAGTAGTTGCAAGGTTAATATCATTAGCAGCGTACTGGAGTATATCGTAAGTATAAACTGGAGTACTGGAGTCTGCAATTTCGTGAAATATATCTCCAGGTTCATCATTACGAATTTCATCCTGCATACTGTCAAGGTTCTCATTAATCAATTCATCAATTGCATCTTTACATAACTGTTCTATTGAATATTCGTTAGTCATTTTATCCTCTTTTATTATCTGATTTAGTTGTAAATATACGGCTACCGCATATACAAGTTAATTGCTTAACCTTGCCATTGCTCAGCCATCGCGCCTTCTTACTACTACGCCCACAGTGATTGCAAATGGTTTCATGTCGTTTCATACTATCACCATTAAGGCTTTGAATTTAACCTATACGGTTATAACCTTATTGAATACCTGGATATATTCCAGGTATCGGATAAGATTATAAGAGGGTTAAAATACGTCGCACAGCTTCTATTTTTCCCTTTAATTCGGATAATACCCGAATATTAACATAATCAATTTGCGCGGGGTATTCCCATTTATTTGCAAAAGTTTTCCTTCCGTCGTATTCTTTAATCCATATAGTGATTAAATTTTCTATCTTTTCTTTTGTGGAGTAATTCATTTTATTTTATCCTTATTTTCTGTTAATCTTGCGGGACTTGCGCGCTTGTTTTGTCATGGCTATCTTGCGCTTGCGCTGTACTGTTGATAATACTTTTATCATATTGTAACCTCTATAAACCGATCGTATATTTAAGCCGCATGCTTATAATCGGATGAGTTACCAGGATTAGATTATCCTGGTAACATACTGACTATAAACCCAATAGATGTTTGACTATTTGCTTTGTCCGCATACTTGCGTCGTAATCCCAACAAGTATGCCCATTATTGCATCCTTTATATACCATCGCGCGCGGATATTTATCCTTTGCGATACAATCATAAGGATAGTTACCTATACCAGCTGGTATCATGTCAGCACCGCAAAAGCATCTTATGGGTTTACCTGATTTGTTGTATTCGGTTATTGTATTCATCTTATACCTTGCCCATTGCATGCCGGTGATTAAGGCGGCAGCAATTACCGCATACTGCCCCTAATATATACTCCATGCCCATGTCCTGCCCACACTGCGCGCATAGATGGATATTATCAGTTACAATCTTGTTATTACGACAATCCCGGCCGTAATTTACAAGACTGCATGTATCACATTTGCCGTCGTTTTGAGTACAATAATCTTTCATGTTACACCTTTATATTTGAGATTGTAATTTTACCTTGTAAGGTATAATCTCATTGAATAAGGTAATCCTAATTGATTACCTTATCGGATGAGATTATTTTAGGTATTGTAGAATACCTAAATCAATTAGATGATTTAGTTTACCAGTTCCATTATATATTAATCCTATCTCTGCATTACGATAAAATGCTTTTAGATATTCACCAGTTCCGGCCGGTAATTCTACCTTGATCTTATCCCCGTTTTGAAATTCACATCCGCATATTGTAATACTTTGCTTTATTTCATATTCATTAAATTGCTTGTACATTTTATACCTTCCTTTACAAGTGCTTTAAATTCATTCCATGTAATCATGCAGCTATTAGTAACCATGAAAAACATCATACCCACAATATATCCCTTATGTATATAATGTCTGCTTTTATCTTCGTAACGCGATACTTTACCGATTAAACCACACTTCGGACAGCGGCAAAACATTTTACCATTTTCTCTTCGCTCCGTATAGTCAATTTGATTAGTCATTTTATACCATCCTTATATATTGATTAGAATTGATAAACGTTTTAATGCTCTGAGGTAATGCTTCTTGCTTCCTGGGGATCGCATTAGCATACATACTAAGGCTGTAGTAAAGCGGTAATGGCACAAGTTAATGAGGTAATAATAATATGCCCGGGCTTGCTCAGTTGTAAAGGTATATTCCATTAGATTGTCCTTTCTTATGTGAAATATACCTATAATGTAGCATATATGATTACAGATTGTCAAGGTAATTTAAGGTAATCGTATAGTAAGGTATAGTCATGTTAACGTCATTACCAGTCATCTATTCTACTGTTAGAATAGTAGTATAACATGCTTGTGTATTGGTGTACTCGCGCGCGCTCACTCTCACACCAGGATGGAGCGATCGCCAGCGTATCCTATGGTTTCGATAATTATTCTTATCACGACCATACACCCCCATATATAGCCCATATAATGAGGATACGCCCTACATGTGGGGGATAGTTCCCGCTCCCTTGTACAGCACAACTCAACGCCACCCCGCTTATCTTTGGGTTTGTTGGGGTAGGTATTGTTGTGTTTGGTTGTGTTGTGTTATGTACCCAGTGTCATCATAGTATTGCGTTATATCTGCCTATTTATATGCGCCCTCTACAATACGCACTCCCACTATGCGCCCTCTACGGGGTACATGCGTTATGTTCACTTGACTATTTATCTGTATCATGCTATAATGCTGATAATGAATGCTTATTTTACTGCTGATTTACATTTGGGGCATAAGAATATCATTCAATACTGTAATCGTCCTTTCTCATCTACAGAGGAAATGGATACAGTAATCATTGATAATTGGAATTCGATAATAACGGAGAAGGATATTGTTTATATAATAGGTGATTTTGCAGTTTGTGGAAAACAGCAAGCGATGGAGTATGAGCACAGATTAGGGGGGCACAAAATATTGATTCGGGGTGGACACGATAATTATAGAAGGGGGTTGTTTGAAACTTACGACTATCTGGATCGAAAGATAAACGGGATTACCTTTATTATGTTTCACTATCCATTACTTACTTGGAATAAGGAATATTATGGCTCTATTCATCTGCATGGACATAATCATAATAATCCAATAGAGGCAAAGAAAAATAGAGTTAATGTGGGCGTAGATGCTTGGAAATTTACTCCGGTAAGTATTGATGAGATTATCAGTATTTCACCAATATGGCTCACTTGACAAACCCTCAATATTATGATATAGTAGATGGTGTGAGTGGCGGTGTGGTGGGACACACCATCTAATAGCGTCAGTATTAGGAAGTTATGCGCTTCAACTATTAGATGAGAAGTGACTGACAATCAGGTAGAAATCCTGACCACTCACAATAGAAGTAACTGTTACTTAAGGAGATAATGTTTGCGAATATTAATTGCTTGCGAGTTTTCTGGGGTAATCAGGGAGGCGTGATGTTTTCAGAAGTTAAAATAGAAGCTGGTTGTCATAAATGCAGAAAGGAGGGCAAGTCAACAGATTCGGTTTATACAGACATAGATGCCCTTTGTGATTACCACCGTAAATTGGAGTATGATAAGAAAAAATGTTCAATATGTGGAAAGAATATTCCTGCCAATATAATAGGATGGTATGTACCTAATTTTGGGAGTTATATTGACATAAATTACTGGTGTCCAGATTGTATTAAGAAAGGTAATGATGCAATTACTAAAGCCAAAGAATTATTGCCAAAGTTGAAGGAAGATAGGGATAAATTGTGGGATGAACAGCACAAACTATTCGTATCCGATAAAATGGAATCCCCTATTTTTGAAGATGAAGATGGAGAATTCGCTCTTCTTGGCGAGGATTATGTTACCTTACGGCAGTTTCAGCAGGACATTAAGTATTATAAGAGACATAGAAATGAAATTATAGCTAATCGGGAACAACGCGATAAACTATATGCAAAGTATAATGAAATGAAAATCAAAGTAGATGAAGCTGAAAGGGTGAGTAATTATTATATGTTAAAAGCAAACAGGTAAAGGTAGTATAATGAGAGTTATAGACACAGAACGAATGGAGTGTTCTTGTGGATGTGGTCAAATAATTAATAGCAAAGATAAATGGGGAAGGGCTAAATCTTTTGTTAGTGGACATAATGGAAGGAAATATACCAATCCAACACAGTATAAACGGGAGTGGAATTATAGAAATAGAGAATCGAGATATATTGCTAAGATAAAGAGAGGACATGAATTAAAAGTAAAGTCAATTGGATTATTAGGAAAAAAGTGTACTGTTTGTGGCTTGAAATATAATGGGAAAAATGCGTGTGTGTTTCAGTTTCACCATAAAGATTCAAAGGAGAAAGAGTTTCCTATAAATACACGGACACTTATAAATTATTCTTGGCAGCGAATAATAAATGAGATTACAAAATGTGATTTGCTTTGTGCTAATTGCCATTTTATATTACATAATGAGGAATATTAATGTATAAATTCAAAGATGAATCTATGGTTGTACCTATGTATGTATGGTCAGCTAAAGATAGCATTGAAGAAAATGCGATAACCCAAATGAAGAATGTTAGTTCTTTACAATTTGCATATCATCATACTGCTTTAATGCCAGACGGACATTCTGGTTATGGTGCACCTATTGGTTGTGTCTTAGCTACAAAAGGAATTATAGTTCCATTTTTGGTCGGCGTGGATATTGGATGCGGGATGATAGCTGTAAAGACTACTCTTCGAGAAATAGATACGGATACCATTAAATCAATTATGGGCAAAACCCGCGAAGTTATTCCTGTTGGATTTAATCATCAAACAAGTGAGCAGACTTGGGAGGGATTTTCGGAATCACCAAATGTGTCTATTATTCAACGAGAATTAGTATCATCTAAGAAACAACTTGGTACACTTGGTGGAGGTAATCATTTTATTGAAATCCAGAAAGGTGATGATGGTTATATCTGGTTAATGATTCATTCTGGATCACGTAACTTTGGATTAAAGACTGCCAGTGAGTATCATAAGAAAGCACAGGCATTATGTGAACGATGGAATTCAAATATTCCAGATAAGGAATTATCCTTTCTGCCTATAGAGACAGATGAAGGTCATCAATACTTTGATGCAATGAATTATTGTTTGCGGTTTGCACAAGCTAATCGTGCATTAATGATGAGTAGATTATGCGAAATTGTAAACAAAGCTACAGGTGCAGATAAGTTAGATGAAATCAATATCCATCATAACTACGCGGTATTTGAAAATCATTATGGCAAGGATGTTCTGATTCATCGTAAAGGTGCAACTAAAGCGAATATTGGTTTACGTGGAATAATTCCTGGTTCGATGGGGACATCCAGTTATATTGTTGAAGGTCTTGGAAATGAGGAAAGTTTTCAATCCTGTTCACACGGGGCGGGGAGGCGAATGGGAAGAGGCGAGGCAACGAGAACATTAAATCTTGAGGAGGAACAGAAGAAAATGGCAGGTATTGTTCATGGTTTGCGAACAAGTAGAGAATTGGATGAAGCTCCTGGAAGTTATAAACCAATAGATGAGGTAATGAAAAATCAAGAAGATTTGACCCATATATTAGTAAAACTTACTCCTCTTGGTAATATAAAAGGATAATATATGGCGCAAAGAGGAAATACTCTTAGTAGCAAGAAAGGTCGTAAGATTGGTCGTAGTGTTAAAGAGCCAAAGCATATTTCTTATAACCAACGGCATCATTACACGGCACATTCCAATCCAAAGGCAACCCACCATCGCACCCCGCTGGAGCGCTATCATATGTTTGGTATAAGATAAGGAGGTATAAATTGCCAAAAGTTTTATTCTGTGATAAATGTAATAAACAACCCGCCGAAGAAGATTATGATGGTGCTGTTCTATGTGAGCAACACATGGCGGAAAAACTCTTACCTTATATGCAAGCAGACTTGGATGAGTGTACAGAAAAACTTAGGGTATTAGAAATGAATTGGCATAAACTAAAGAATGATTTAGCTGCTTTGCTACAAGTTGCAAGAGGTGATAATGGCTGAAGAATCGCGACTCTACTGTGTTAATCGAACTGTATGTGATATACTGGATGATATGCGTAAGGCATATGAAGTCCGCAATTTCTCCTACCTACTTGGATTGATGGAGGAGTTACAACACCGTGCGAACAGAATGGAGGCGGGTTTACAGGATTGCAAAGACCTGATGGAGTTGGCGCAAGAGCGTAGCAAGTTGAAGGCGGAAGTGTTTTCATTGCGGGAAGAAGCCGCCAAGCAACGGTTACTTAAATTTTCACCAAACGGTGAAAATATAGATAATAGTGAAAATGTAGTAAAGACCAATGATGAGTGGATAGCGGAGAATTTGGATAAATGGGAAAAGAAAGGAATAGAGGAAGACAATCTATGGGATGATGATTGGGAAAGTGTGATGAAGGATAATCCGCAATGAGTGATAACTATGACAATAGGTGAATATATGTTTATTGTCGGGGGATGGATAGTTGCAACAATTGTTGGATTTATACTATATTTCAAATTCTTACATAAGGAGGATTGATTTTGGCTAAAAAGAATAAATATTGTGGCAAGATTAAAGTTGGTATGGAGATATATAAGATACAAGTACAGGGCGGGGTAGTTGCAGATGACGGTAAAGGTTTACTGGGACAAGCAGATCACTCCAAATCTCTAATCCGAATTTCAACGGGATATAATAAATATGATCAATACAAAACACTTTGGCATGAAATTATCCATGCTATTAATGCTGAGCGTAATTTAGACTTAGAAGAAGCAAAGGTCAATCAACTTACTAATGGAATTGTATTATTGTTACACGACAATCCGAATTTGATTTCAATGATATTGGAGGAAAGATTTGGGAAAAACTATTAATGAAAACATTGACAGCGAATGAATTATGTGATATAATAGCAGTATGATACAAGAAATAAATGGATTTATCCGCAAGATTGTATTTTTTCCTGCCTTTGATAAAACTGATAAAGATCCAAAGAAGGATTACGGTATCAGCGATGTAGAAATTAGATTTGTACTATTGCGTGCCGGCAAGGGAGTAGAGTTTAGTCTAAGTTCTAACTGGCATCTACCGCATATATTTGATAGACGAATGGATGCGATACGAGAAGATATTTTAGTTGGAAAAGAAAGGTTTCTATGGGAAAGATTTGCAAAAGAGTTCTTACAGGAAGTTTGTCTGTGGGATGCTTTCCATGTTAGAGAAGATGGCGATGACTGGATTGAATTTGATACATTTAATCGGTTGTCATATTTAGATAGTTTACATCCAAATAAGAAAGTATGGTATTACTGGCTTCCAGATAGAGAGAAGGTAATCTGGACATCATTTCTGACAGATGGGGAAGATGCAATTTGGAATGGATTGGAGAGTATTTACAATGAAAATTTTTCAACAAAATAATATATGACAGAAGAAATCTGTCCCATCTGTATGGGCACTAAAAAGTGTCTCAGTCAACGACACTATAATAAGGTAAGCGGAGGCACTCCAATCGAGCAGGTATGTTGGATGTGCGATGGTAAGGGAGTTATAGTGAAAGAGGAAACTAAACATCTATTGATTCACAAGTATTGGCTAATGGGAGATAGAGATGGCGAAAGTTAAATTGGGAAGTAGGAAAAAGGGGAAGAAGTAATGCCTTGGAAAGTTGTCAAGAGAGGTAATAAGTGGCAAGTAGTAAATTCTGAAACGGGAGATGTGAAAGGTACTCATCCTTCCCGTAGACGTGCAGCTGCACAGATGCGAGCTCTATATGTTAATGTTCCAGAGAGCCGACCAAAGAAATCTAAATAGGAGATTCTAATGGTATTACTACAAGACATTTCCTTTAATTATTCAGATGATAAATTTGGTTGGGATGACAGAGAACCTGAAGGCACAATGGATGAACCTGGTTGGCTCGGTATGCCTGAATGGGAACAGCTACCCCTGCCCCCACTTTACATCAAGGTAGAATATGACGACCAAGATAAAACAGACTGACCACGGCACTTGGATTGTGTACGAGGGCAATGGTGGTGATAGTGACAATAGCTATTTTGAGTATGATGAGTTTGATACTGTAGTGGAAGCGGCAGAGTACTTGGCAAATTTGGAAGATGTTGCTACATGGTTGGGCAATGATACGGATGGGTTGGAATAATTAAATTGCTATACAAAATTAAATTTGCATTTTGGCATTGGAAACGCAAACGAAAAGTGCATTTTTGGGCAGAAACTGAGAATGCAAATTTTGAGTGTTGGAAAGTGGAATCACAACCATATAAAGATTGTATTTTTAGTGCGGGATTGATAAATGATGATACCGAAAAGATTTACCTAAGTCTTGTTCGTTATCCAGATAAAGATGAGTGGTCATTATATTTGAGACGGGATGAAGCGTTAGCAATCGCGCATGTTCTATTAGGTGCATTATGGTCGGATGAAATGCAAACAAGGCAAAAATGATACAGGTAATTATTGAAGATATTCCGCATGGGAAGGAAACAGAGGCGGAAATTTGGGGGGTATTGAAGATAACACGAGAAAGTAATGGCAGACCCGATTGGAATGATTATACTTATAGTATTGACGATGATCCCAATAAATCGGGTAAAATCAGCAATCAATTCAAAGCGAATAGTATTTGGAAGCTGATTTGGAAAATATTAGATGCGGAATTTGGGGAATAGAGTGGGGGGTAAGATATGTGTTCATTGCGGGGTATATAAATTAGTAACAGAATTTCAAATTAATTCTAATGGAGACAACAAATGAAAGGATATTTTTGGCATCTACATCAAGACTTTATTCCGTCAAAATATGATTTTGCATACTTCAAGATTTCGGATGGTAAGAATTATAATGCACCATTTAAAGATGCGTGGGATAAAGCGGGTGCAATCAGTAAAGGTATCTATCAAAGACCAATTATAACTGCGGATGTTTCACTTGCAGACAATGTAAGTTTCATGGTTCAGCATGTAAGTAACTATGCGGGCGGGCAATCAGCCCTGGCTACCTTGCCCATAATTTTCAATGCAGAATATAATATGAGTTTGATAGAAATTCAGTCTTATATAAGTTATCTTTGGAAAGAATTATTGAATCCGACCTATCCTAAACCAATGATGTATATAACAGCTAAACGATGGGCAGAAATTCAAAAGGGGGACGATGCTGTAAATATTAGTTATAATATTTCAAAGGCTGCCAATATTTGTCTGAGTGATTGGACTATTTCTATTCCAGGTAAGGTTATACCCGCTATTACTATTACCGGTTGGGAATATGGTATGGGGTTATTACAGTATAGTTCTACTGGAAGTTTTACTGTAGTTCCAAGAGAAGTTACTCCTCCAGTTGATGGGGGTAATGATATACCAGTTGAGGGTGGATTTATCCATATGAAATGCCCTAAATGTGGGCAGGTAATATTCTAAAGGAGTTATTATGCACGAACACATCGAACCAAAAGATTGTGAGCACGAGTTGCAATACTGCAAGAAATGTGATGTGGTATATTGTGAGAAGTGTAAGAAGGAATGGAAGGCAGAAACAGTTTATATTTATAGTGGGATTACAAGTATGGATATAATCACAACACCAAATCCCAATAAATATTGGTATCCCCAGTCTACGGCGGGATAATACTTAAGTAACGGTTACTTAGTGTAGTCTTGTAGACTATATGTCTTCACCCTTAAGCGAGGGACTGAAATTGAACTCCCAGTCCCTCAAATTTTAGCATTTATTTATTATGATTTTTATAATAAGTATTTGACAAAATAGCGATTGTGTGGTATAATTAACGGTTGAGATGGGTATAAAAACTTGTTATCGTTGCAAGAAAGTAAAATCATTATCTGAATTTCATAAACAAACAACTGCAAGTGATGGATTATACTCTTGGTGTAAGGAATGTAGGCGAGAGTATGATAAACAACCAGAAAGAGTTGCGTGTAGAAAAGCAAATGAGAAAACCCCACAATGTATTGCGTATAGAAGAGCACAAAGCAAACGCCCAGATAAGATAGAATGGTTACGAGAATACAATAGGTCTGAACGTGGATTAGCTTATCACCGCGCATGGGAGAAGACCCTCAAAGGAAAAGCCAAAATTGCTCGTAAGAATAGTAAACGTAGAGATTGGACAGAGAATACAGTTTGTGATTTGACCGCGCAAGAGTGGGAAGAGATTAAGGTAAGGCAGAATTATAAGTGTGCGATTTGTGGAGAAGTTAAACCGCTACATCGCGACCATGTATTTCCATTAAGTTTAGGTGGAAATCTTACTAAAGCGAATGTTCAAGGTTTATGTATATCTTGTAATGGTCGTAAGGGCAATAAAATAATCTAAAATGGCGGTTTTTTCCAAACCCTTTTTGAACTGGCTTGACGAAGATGGATTCTTTGTTGCACAATACTGGGACATAGCAGAGAATCTTATGAAGGAAGACGGAAAGATGGGACTATTTCCGTGGCAACGCCAGATTTGTGAGTATACACTTACACAACATGAGGATGGTTCATTCCCTTATCTTACTGTAGTTTTAAGCGATCCGAAGAAAACTGGAAAATCCGCATGGGCAGCAGCGGTGGGTGCGTGGTTTGCAGAGTGTGCGCCGCCTCATACAGAAGTTTATGTATGTGCTAACTCACAAGAACAATCTGAACGGCGTATTTATGGTGATTTGTGCTATCATTTTGAGAAACGGGGTGGATGGAAAGTTACTAAGGGTGAAATTCTAAATCCTGAAACGGGTACAGTTATCCGCACTATTACAAAGAGTTATACATCTGCGGCAGGTAGTCGTCATGCACTCACATTGTGGGATGAATTACATGGTGCAACCAGTGAAGATGATTGGCGTAGATGGGATGAGATGACCCCAATTCCTACTGTTCCTCATTCCCTTAGAATTGTAGCCTCTTATGCTGGATTCTTTGATGAGTCTAAACTTTTGTACGACTTATATCTGAATGGGGTAGATAAAGATGAGGATTTAGGGGGTAAAGGTGAGAAGATTAAAGAATTAGATGGTCTTGCTTGTTACAAAAATGGAAATCTGTTTGTACATTGGGGGCATGGATTCTTATTTGGTGATCCATCTATGCCGTGGCAAACCGCTAAATATTATGATGATGCTATGGGGACGGAGCGAGAAACTGCCTTTCTTCGTTTACATGAAAATAGATGGGTAACTTCTAATGAAATATTCATTCCAATAGAATGGTGGGATAGAGCGGCGAGTAAGTTTGAGCAATCTGCCGAAATTTGGAATGACCATCCATACAGATACTCACCAGTTTATCTTAGTGTTGATACTGGAATGAAACATGATTGTACAGGAGTTGTTGGGGTTTCTCCTGATGAAAAGTTAGGCAAAGTAATTCAAGTGTTCCATAAGAAGTGGACACCTATAGAGGGCGAAATCCTAAATCTACAGTTGGTCGAAGATTATATTGTAGATAAATGTAAACGATTTAATGTAGTTGAAATTTCCTGCGATCCATCTCAAATGTTACAGATTATGAATAGATTACGTAGTTTAGGATATACTGTATTTGAGTTTACCCAAGCTGGAAGTGCAATGGTAAGGGCATCTCAGAATTTGTATGACCTTTTGCACAATCAAAATTTATGGGCATATCCGTCTGATGATATGAAAGAGCATTTGCAGAATGTGGTAGCGCAAGCGACATCCGCAGGTTATCGTATTGTAAAAGATAAAACCAATCGGCGACTTGCAACTAAAAAGATTGATTTGGCGGTTGCGTTGGCGATGGCTTGTTCACGTGCGGTTGAAAATATGGGTGTGGAGCGAATAGACCCCATTGTAATTGAGGCATGTTTGTCAAGATACTCTGACAATCGTCCGCCCAAAGAGCCCTCATATATTCCATTCGAGTTAAGAGATAATTAATTAGGAGCGACTATGCCTGAAATGATTGACCGAGAACTTTATCATGTGCGGCAAAACATTGCATTAGCAGAGAAGTTTAGCAATGATTGGCATGTAAATATTAATAAACGGCGCAGGTTGTACAACTTTAAACACTACGATGATATAGGTGAAGCTAAAACTTCTGAATCCCGTTATGCTGACCCCACCTACACAAATACTGTGGATTTGGCTGTTGGTATACTTTTGGCTAATGAAATGGTATGGCACTCTCAAGGTTTTAAACCATCTGAGGAAGAAGAGAGACGCTCAAGTAGATTAGAGAAATTTATTGCAGGTGCTATTGATATAAATTCAGATAGACAAGAATACAATTTAGTGTACGAAACTATTCTACACTTTGTGCGGGATGGTGGTGGAGTTATCTTGGGTGTTTGGGATGAACAATTGCATGAAGATTTTGTTCCCACTATGCGCACAGATACAGAAGTAGAAGGCAGTTTCTCTGGTAAACTGTTTGCAGGGCTTCCCCTACGCATAGAAGCCATTGATCCCCTGAAAATCAATATGTATCCTGGTGGTTCTCGGCGTTGGCAATGTGTATTTTGTAAAGAAACTATGAGTGCCTATGATGTTGAACATACATATGGCATAGAGTTGGAAGATTATAAAGATAAGACTGAATTAGAGAAGCTTGAAATCAAGGGAGCTTTTATTGATTATTGGGAATATGCTTGGAAGGTGGAAGTACCTTCAACGGAAGAATTAGTAGCACTTACCCCCGAAACAATGCCTGAAAAGTTAGGCAAGAAATTAATTGTTCAACATGCCATGTTGTTTGAAGATAAGTTTATCCTGCGGTTGGAAGAGGCAGATGGGTACAAGGAAATTCCATATACAATTTCCTTCTATAAACCTACGGACAGAGAGAATAGTGATTGTTGGCATAGCATTATTACCTCTCTGGAAGAACCAGTACGAGAGATGGAAGATGTTGTTAATATGCGTAAGCGTAATCTTCTCATCTATAGTTCCCTGCCGTTTCTTGCACGCACAAAGGGGGGGCGACCTATTGTATTGGATAAATCTCTTGGTAAAGCTATTCCCCTTGCAGAGGGCGAGGATTTGGGTTTCCCAGAATGGCGTGGCTCTCCCCCTGATTTTGATAGACAGATAGAATTATTTCGTGCCCGAATCCAACAGTCTGGATTCAGTGACATTATGTTTGGTTCGGGTGGGGATTCATCTGGGTATGGTATGTCTCAACTTGGCGACCAGAATAGGTTACGCCTTGAAACACCTCTAATCCATCTTGAAGCACTATGGACATGGTCTGCACGTAAATGGATGGATTTAGTACAGGAGTTTGCACCGGATGGATTTTTCCATATATATGGACAAATGCGAGGTAAAGATTTTGCAGAGTTGGTTAGTGCAGAAGACCTTACTGGACTATATATACGCTGTGAGATAAAACCGGACTTCCCGAATGAGAAGGTACGGAATGTGGCTATGGCAGTACAAGTTGCGGGCATATTATCTGAACAAACCATTATGGAAGACTATCTTGGAATTGGACAACCCGATGAAGAGCATGAGAAGAAGTTGGCGGAGATTGCCGAGAAACATCCAATGATGATACAAGAAGGTATCATGGAGAAGTTGAAGGAGGCTGCGGACGGTGGCAATGATGTAGCCGCAATTGCGTTGGAATTACTTAAGCAACAGATTACCAAAGGACAAGGGCAGAATCCTGAAGGGCGTCCTCAAGAACCGAGCAACTTACCTCAACTTACTGGAACTCAAACTCCGACAGGCGGGGTAACTCCGACTAACAATCCAGCAAATCCACAGAATGTACTCAAAGGAATGGTTGGTATGGCTAATGCTACACCCAATATGGCTGGAAATATTGGCGGGCAAGGGCAAGGACAACCATGAAGAATCCAATGAGTACTAGCAGGCGGGCAATAAATACGGCGTTTGGTAGTTGGCATAAAACGCTTGGATTAAATACTGATAGTGATTTGGATTTATATAAATCATTGTCTCAAGATGATTTCAGACGCATTTCCGATAAGTATGGTATAGATAATACTGCCAACTATATCAAGGAAATGGAAAGTCGGATGTTGAAACAAGGGAGTAAATAATATGTCATGGACATTTGGTGAGCAACCCGCAAAATTAGCTACACAACGAATTAAACCAATAAAACCCGATTACAAAAATCCTGTGTGGACTGTTCCCACACCCATTACTACTCCCCCAAGAATTACTGATTATGCAAATGTTACAGTGCGTACACCACTTGGAAATGTCGCACCGATAGATTTGAGGAATGTTGGAATTCCAATGGGAGCAATAACTACTCCAAAAGTAACTGCATCTGGTGGTGGGGGCGGCGGGGTTGGTTGGGGTTATCTTGTCAACGGTACTTGGGGTAAACTACCAGCGGGTACTTGGAAACCTGCCGGAGATGAAGTAGTTCCCACAGTTCCTACATGGTCTTCATCTTATTCAGTTCCTAATGCACCTTCGTGGTGGAAGGGAATGACCTATAGCGGGGAAGATGCAAATTCCAAATATGCAATGATGTTGAACGCACTTATTCCATCCTTATCACCCGAAGACCAGCGCACAATGGCAACCTATCTATATCAGACTTTCAATGCAATCATGCCAGATGCGTTTTCTGCATACAATCCAGAAGTGGCTAATTATGGGGCTATTCCTAAAATTAATACAGAGTTACAGGCACAATATACGTCTAAGAAGCGTGCCACAGATGCATTGTCTGCATTGGATTCTATGGTAACAGGTGCGGGCAAACCCGTTACAAGTTTTGGAGAAGGATATACATATTTACGAAGTCTGTTGGGTACAATGGGTAGTTTTGGTGGGGAGAGTGCGATTAACAAACAAACACGGGAACAGGTGGTACAACAGTTAGGGGCAGTTAGTCCTCTACTGGCGCAAGCTAAAGGTACGCTTGCTCCTTATGCTTCGATTGCACAGGCATTGACTACGCCCTTCTTCTCATCGGGTAGTGTGATGCCAATTTCAAAAGATGCCAAAGGTAATTATATCTTTGGTGACGTAAATAAACGATTATATTAGGAGGCAACGTGGTAGTGTATAAATTTGTAGAGTACAATGATAGAACTGATAAGATGAAGGCACTGATTGACAAAGAATTACACAAAGACGGAGAATGGAAAATCGCCTTTGTAACTTCCCGTAATATTAATACATTGGTTATCTTTGAGCAGATTAGTGATAGTAATCCCAAACCAAATCTTATAAGGGAAGTAACGGTTACTTCGGAAAAACCTATCAAGAAAGCACCTATTACTGTAGCAGAATAAGATGTCACCTTTACCATCTTGGTTAGTACCAACAACTCCCAAAACACCTGCAACTCCTACTGTACCCACACCTAAATCTACAAAGGCGGTTGGAGTTGCTAAATTTTGGACTACTTCTGACTTTAAGAATTTTGTAAAGAGTTCGGGAACGCAGACAGTTGAAACCCCAATAGGTACGGCATTTGGTTGGGGTGCGGGTGCACCTACTGGGGGGATTCCTACTGACCCAATTAATTTGTGGTTACAGAAATTTCAGAAGTCTCCAACACAGAAGAAGACAGTAGAAGAAATCATTGCAGAGGCTAATGCTATTCTGCCTAAAGATGAATCGGGAAGATTTCCTCGTCTTAGTCAGGACTTGAGATATGGGGATACTTTATTTCTGGATGATTCAACTGCAGAGATAACAGGTAATCCCAAAGACCCTAAGACAACTATCCCACTATTTTGGACGCCTGATGTATATGATCCTACTAAATTAGTTTGGGGAACTACTGACACGGGCAAACCTGTTATATTAGATGAGAAGACAGCCCAGAATCTTAATACCTACTATTCTACATTTATCGATATAGACCCCAATCTTGTTAAGCAAAGAGAAATTCTAACTCAACGTGAGTTAGATGGATATATTCCAAAAACTATGTTGGATACTTATTATGCATCTCGTGGAGTAACATATCCTGGAACACGTTGGTATTTTTTCCCCGAAGATTTAATAGCATTAAAGAATATAGAATCATTGCCAAAAGAACAACAAGAGACGGCAATGATGGATATATTTAAACGAGCCAAACCATTTACTGCGGAAGAAGAACCGAGTTTGTGGTTGAAGATTGGCGAAACTGGGGATGTAATGAAGCAGGCGGCATCTGCTGGTGCACAACGAGGTCGCCTTATTTCCAAATTTGTGGCGGATTTTATTCATGCTTTAGCATATACGCTTGGAGTTAAGTTAGGAAGTGGTAATAAACGCGTAGGAGTGCAAGGATTACTCGATATTCAATCAGGTAAGCATAAGGAAGATTCTGGATATGGTAGCGGCTTTACCAATATTAATCAAAATGAATTAAGTAAGTCTACCTATAAGTGGACTAAATTACTTAAAGACCCCGCACAAATGGATAAAGTTTTCAATTTTAGTAATCTTTCTCCCGATAAGCAGAAGGTTATTCAAGATAATATAGATAACTGGAATAAGATAATTATATCAGGAACGGAACAAGAGAAACAAGAACTTGCGGATAAATTCTATGTTATGGAGAATTTGGAGAACTTCACTAATGTGCGGATGGATGTGGAAGCCGTATTTGGTTCTCTATTAGATTTAGTAAACCCCGAAGCTGCAAAGGATTTTCTTGCAGAACGTGGGGTTTCTTCTTATAGAAATACGATTGCTTCTATTGATGCGGAGGTATCTGGTGGAAAGTATAAACGATGGGAAGATACAGGTTTTCAATTACTTACTCAACCCGAAAAGATTATAGAAAATTATCAGATGGTCGCAGAGGAAGCCGCACCTGTTCATACAGAAGCATATCGAATATTCAAGTTAGGTGGATTGGATAATCAGAAACTTGCAATAGATATGCTGGTAAAATCATATGGCAAGGAATATGCAGCACTTCCAACTGACCCATCTGCATCTTGGGAATGGATTGGTGATCCAGAACGTAGAGATTACTTCTTTACCATTGCTGCTCAATTAGAGTTGCAAAGTCATAGTCCTTTGAATCGTAATGAGATGCGACAGTTGATTAATACTATTGCCGATCCCGGCTCTGAACTTATTGGCGGATATGCTATTGATTTGAATAATTTTCTCAATCTTCCTATAGGTGGCATTGCTACAGAGATGGTAGGAGGAACAGGCTCTAATGCATATAAGGCACTTGGATTTGGTAAGATTCCCAATTTTCCCAATGCGCAGATAGATAGTCTTGCAGTAAGTCTTACTTGGAATAAAGTTATCAAACCTCTTTTCAAAGCAGGGGGAGAGGCATTTACTAATTCCGCTTTGGGTAAATTTGCATTCGGTGCATTACATCTGGATACTATTTTCAAGAAGAGTGCAAAATCTGTTGCTCGTGCACTTGCACAAGATGCTGAAAATATATTTAAATTGGTATCTTCTGCGGATAAAATGATATTAGATTCAGACGCACTTGTAGATATTTCATCTCGTGTAACTACTTATGGCATGAGAATTTCTGCGCTAAAAGCGGGGGGATATACAATTGATGATATATTAGATATTATCAAGAAAGAAATGGTTAATTCTGGAGATGCTACCCTTGCTACAGATAAGATAGTTAGGTCTATTTCTTCAATGGTAGACACAATTGACCCGCTGAAAAGTAACTGGGGTAAGATTATTGCCAAGAATTTTGATGATGCTAAAAGTTCTGCATTACTTACTGAGATTGTAAGGCAGAAGACGAATCCGGATGTACAGAGGATGGTACGAGATTTAGAAGAGGTCGCAAAATCAGGTACTATTGCAGACAAGAAAGCTCTTGATGATTTATATAGAGAGATTGTAGAGCGCGCCAAAGTAGTTGCAGATACTAAAATAACCCCCACCGTAATTTCCCGTATGTTTGGGAATGTATTTGATGGTGCTTATCTTGAAGCAAACAAAGCATGGGAAGGCACATCAATTCTAAAGGGTACATTTTCTGCATGGTTAGGATCGGTACTACCTGTTTCCAAATTCAAGAAGATTGACGGTGTAGTTACCGAAGTAACGGAAAGTCTGTTACATGGGACTGTTCAGGGTTGGAATGATGTTGTATATAAAACATATCGCAAGATGATGGATAATCTTGTGAATAAGTGGCTGTACATGACGGGGCGTTTTCCATCTTATCAACAAATGGAAAATGCTTCATCTTATGCACTTATGCACGGCACAGGAACAGTTGCAGATAGAGTTGGAGATATACTTTCATTTGGTAAAAATGTAGATACTCCCTCTATGTCGTTAGCTCAATCATTAGCAGAAATACGGTATGGATCATACGGACTTAAAGGTTCAGATATTGGTGGAAATGTAATTAGTGAAGTGGAACGTGAGAAGGAATTGATGGAGAAAGCCTTTGGTTGGATTGTTTCTCCTATATCCGTTGGCAGTAATTTCAAGGATTCTTTTCAAGCGGCTAAACTACAAATTATTCAAGATATGATGGATGCAGGGTTGAAGATTGACCCTAAAACCATGACGGCTGACGAACTTCATCATGCACAAACTATTATTAATCAGAAGATGCCGTGGGCAATAAAGACGGCATGGATTGATTCCATTAAAGACCAAACCAGTTTTATGGAAACATCATACCGAGCGTTGATGGCAGGTAAGATTATAGATGAGAATATGAACCTGCTGGATAGTGCCGCCATGTCCGCTAATCTTAGTAATCTAAAGAATAGTCTAATAGCGGGAGGTTTATCTCAATCTAATGTGGATGCTATTATGGAAAGTGCAGAGTTGGCTTGGAAACGTTCTTATGGTAATCCTGATATATTTGAGAGATTAATGGATGTACAAGGAATGTTGAAAGGTACTTCTTTGAATTCCGCATGGATTCCAGATGAATTACTAAAGAATGCCACTCCCGAAGATATGATTGCATATCGTAAGATTGAAGCCGAATGGGATGGATACATTAGAACTCTTAAGGATAAAGGGGAAATTCCCACCTTAGAGAATGTACGGTCTTTCTTTAAAGAGGTTTCTAATCGGGTTACGGGTCTTGCAGAAGAAGCACATAATCCTGATGGATTATATGCAACATCTATATTGGGAGTAAAGGAAGGCAAACCAGCCTTATCTGCATCTCTATCTAATCTACTTAATGAATATAAATCGGCAGGTGGGGATATTTCCCAATTAAAGGGTATTCCTACTAAAGATGCTACTAAGATTATTAAAGATAATAAGATACTTCTCAAAGGTTTGGATATAAAGACGGCAGGTAGAAGTAATGGGGATATTCTTGCAGATTTGGCGGAAGCAACTGGAGGTATTCAGAAAGTTGCAAGTATAGCTATTACCCCGTGGTCAAAGTTAGTCCGTGATTTATCTGAGAATTTTGACGAGTATCCAGATGAACTCATATCTGGAAATAAGTGGGCACTTCGCAATAAAGTTGCTACTATGATTCGGGATGATGGAACAAAGATAAAGGCAAAGGATTTCGCTAATCTATCTAATGATAATCAGGTAAAGTATATTCAAGCGATTGCTAAGTCGGAAGGGGATGAACTTTCAGATATACTTGCGCAAAAGACTGTATTAGATGTAAACAATAAGTTAGGTATAACTGATTATGTAAAGAATCAGGAATATGTTGAGTTTGAGAATAGTCAGATTCGTTCTCTATCTAAGAGCAAAGCTGTATCTAAGGAGCATGCAGGCAGGGTAAATGAGCTATTCAGCAACGTTGAGGGAGTGGATAATGATATGGCACAGTTCCGTGCTACTACATTTCCAGGTACGGCACGGGAGAGAAGCAATACGGTAGTTGATCGTAAGTTATACAAGACACAGTATGAACCAGCATGGAATTTAGACGCAGTACATCAAACGGAATATTTGCGCCGTAAAGGTGATTATCTTGAAACGGTACGAAATGCTATTGAAAATGGAACATCTATTCCTAATGTTACTCGTTCACAAATGTGGGAGTGGTACGGATTTACTAACCCCAAAGTAGATAATGTTGGTAATATTATTGGGATTGATTTAATAGATAAAGATTCGGGATTAGCTACCAACTCTTTTGGGCAAGTAAAGGTAGGTAAGTTTGGGGATGAAATGGTGGATAGTCCTACTCTATCTTTATTCAAACAGCGGTCACGAATGTCAAATGCTGTTGACCTTGAATATTCAATATTACGTCCATTTCCTGATATAGTAGACGAAGCTACTCCATTTGCTAAAACTGCTACCGAGGTAACTGTTACTTCCAAGAAACCAACAGGATACCCAAAAGGAACTTCTATAAAGATTACCCCTCTTGCGGATGAGACAATGGAACAAGCGTTGGCACGAGAGCGCAAAGCATTTGTTACTGCTATCATTGAGCACGAAGAGTGGGGGACACAAACACCCAAATATTATGTACAGAAGATACTTACTCCCACATTGAATAAAGTGGGTAAGAAACTTGATGATTTATCACCGGAAGAGATTGTAGATGAAATTAGAAAGTTAGCTAATATACGGGCAACAGAAGGATTACGTCATGTTCCCCAATCTCTAACGGATTTGGCAGATAAGATTGCATACGATATTGAGCAATTTAATTCAATGGCAGTTACTGGAAGAAACATACCTACTCCTATTGTAATGGCGAGATTGCCCGATGATTTGAGGGCGTGGTCAATGTATCGCATGAACAATCTTGCAGAACTTGAATCTTTTCAAGCTTCCTTAAAGACTTGGGAGAAGTTTATTGGAGATAAGTTAGGGGATGATACTCTGATGAAGATTCTAAAAATAGACCCAACAGATATGGGCAAGGTAAATCTTGCGGTAGGGGAAGCGGCACAGGGTATGGCAAAGACGAGAGATGCAGTCTTATATGGGGGAGAAATTGCGGGGCAAACAGTCGAGGGTGCAGTTCCAAAGATGAACGTGATTATGAAGAACTACACCACTTCTGCAACCAACTTTGATGAGTTTATGAAAACCATGTTCCCCTTCTGGATGTTCCCCCGCTCCGCCGCGCTTGCATGGACTCGCTTGATTGCAGATAATCCTACTATTCTTACTTTGTATAATAAATATATTCGCTATAGTTATGCTCATGTAACGTCAAATGGAATGGTGGATAGTAAGGGGCAAGCTCTTAAGTCTTATGTGGGTAAAGTTCCTATTATGAAGATCAACGGGCGTAACATTTGGATAGAGGCTTTTCCTGGATTACCTATTCGCTATATCTATAATTCTATTAGTGCAAAGCAACCCCAACAAGATGAACAGGCGGATGTTCCCATTGTACAACAAGTATTTGGATTTATTAGTAGAGAGGGAGAAGCTCGTGGTTTGCGAATGGGGTTGTTGGCAGAGATAATCACTTCTGCATTATCGGGAACACCTGATAGATATACAGGGCAAGGTGCGGTAGCAACTGCTGCTTCTTACGGCATAGAAACAGCATTACCAATTCCAAAAGAGTTGATTCCCCCTTTCCTTACTAATTTTATTGGAAACATGCTGAAGAAAGTAGGTATGCCTTCAATTGGAGATGCAGTTGACCCCCAAGTAACTTGGTTTGATTCTGTAGTTGAGGGTAAATTACTTACCCAATTACTTGCAGATATTCAATCCCGTCCTGGGGATACCAAATATGCGTTTGAAAGAGCGGCAGAAGTAAGAGATATATTAATGAATCCTAAACGGGAAGGTATTCCTGAATGGGATAAGTACGCGATGGAAACCAAGAATGATGATTTCTACAATAAGAATCTTGTTGGTTTTGTATCGGGATTTTACCCTCGCTATATGTCCGATGATGATATGAGTTTATATGCACTTCGTAATAAACTAAACTTTTTACGGGATGCTGCAAACAATTTACTCGGAACATCATTATTTGCAATAATGCCAAACGAAGCAAGACGGCAACAATTATATAACAATGAACGATATGATACTCCTGAAGGATATGTATGGGGGTTGCGTCAAAACACTCAATTTGTCAAAGACGAGTACACAGATGAAGTAATCACCGATCCAGGAGATAGACGTAATCGTATGGCGCAGTTATACTCAGAGGATATTCAGACCGAAGAGTATTATGCAGAAATGGAACGAGTTGCAGAAGTTAGGGACGCCAAGTTGAAGGCATTACCTATTGGAGATGCAGATGCTATGTTCCAAGTATATTCGGAATGGGGAGATACCCGCACACAGTTAGAGAAATTCTATCCGATGGCACAACGTGCATGGAGTAAAGGATATAAACCTGTGGAATTGGTTTATAATCATTACTCAAGTTTGTGGTGGCAGTTGATTCGAGAAACCAAACCTAAGTATGATATTGAACATGGCATGAAGTATGACGAATATCAAATCAATATGGATGAGTGGATTGATAAGACACTACCTATTTTGGGAAAGTCGCTCGCTACTACCTTTATGTTAAATATTGAAGGTGGGGGTGAAGATTCTGTAAAGATTACTAATCAATTACTTGCAGAAACCAATCGTAAGGGATGGGAAGCATATCAAGTTAATTCAGACGACATATTTGAAGCATTATTACGTGGATGGGAAACTTTATACCTTGATCCATTCTATGTAGCGATGGAGGGCAAGGAAAGTTATGCGTACCAGTTAGCAGAACAGCAATGGTTGGTTGTGAATAAACAACCAACCCCGTCACAACTATATGATTTCATTATAAAGACCTATGGTAAAGATAAATGGACTAAAGATGATGTCTATAATGCTATGACCGTACCGACGGGGGAACCAAGAATGACTTTGGATGTCCCACAAAAGCAACAAACAGGCAAAGATGAGCGGGAAAAGCAGTTCAACGACATTAAAGAGTGGTATTCATGGGCAAATGTAGCTACAAAATTATCTCAAGAGAAGAAACCCATTACATTTTCCGCCGTTTTCAAGAAAAATGGTGGGGATGCCAATGCTTTGAATACACTTTGGGGAGTTGTAAGTCCTTACTCCTTCTCAAATGTAGCAGAATTTGACAAATTATACGAAATTGCGCTCAAAACTAAAGAAGATATGCAGTTGCAACCCCCGGACGCACAGGGATTGGGAATATTAGCTAAAGCACAATCAGAAAATGATAAATTGGGGCAACTTTTGACCCGGCAATTTGGTGCTGCTTGGAAAGATACCTTTACTTTATATGAACAGCAAACCAAAGCAGATAAGAAAGCATGGCAAAAGCAGAATCCAGAGAAATTTGCACAGTATGTAGAGTATACAAAGATAAAGAAACAATTTGCACTTGAATATCCAGATTGGGCAGAATACTACGGGGGAAAATATGTAAGTAGTGTTGGTGCTTCTTCTGAGGGTTCAACACCATTAGTTCGAGCAAATTATGGGGGAGGCGCTACTTCCATTCCCAAAGCAACAGTTACTTCCATGAAATTGTTTGGTGCACCTCTGCGAACTGGTACTAATTTAGCAAGTTTAGGTTTTAGTGGCGATTTCAGCAAGGTTGCGGGTGAATGGTTACTAAATGAAATATCCATAGCGGCTGGAGGTACTCGCAAATTGAGTAAGGCTGCACTTACCCGGTTGAGAAATATGCAGGGAATCTATCCGAGTCTATCGCGGGAAATTGGTGCGATTATTGCTAAATATTCATAGGGAATATAGTAGATATTTGTCATAAATATATTGACAAATAAGCAAATGTGTGGTATAATTAATACTTGGTAAGTGGAGGAAACTTAATATGGAAAAATCGGCTACGGAAGCTGTAAAGTCCGACGCTTCTGAAGAAGAGGTGGTCGTGGCTGGCGAGGTTTCTGCAAAAGAGACGCCCGCACAAGAATCCGAAGGCGCGGTGGAAGGTAGCGAAAGTCAGGAAACTGCGCCTGCGGATGATGTAAAAGCAAAGTATGATGAACTCGTCCGCAAATATGAGAAAGACATTGGCGCGATCAAGTCAGTGCTGGATAAGAGACTATCTGATACGCAGAAGTCTGCGGAAGACCGAGAACGAGCCCTCAAGGCACAACTCGACGAACTTCGTAAAAAGACAATGAACGAAGATGATTACAAGGACTATGAGAGAAGTCTCTCCCTTGAAAGAATAACCGAGTTGCAAAAGGAAGTAGAGCATGAGAGGGCGGAGAAGGAACAGATAAAACAATTCAATTATTATCTGAATATGTTCTCCCGTGATTTTGGGCTTTCCGAAAATGACTTCAAGACAGATGGGACTCTGGAAGAACTCTTTAACAGCGGGATGGCAGCGGTGAAGGATAACCTTAAGA
>Ga0180732_1000435_pt1 | contig 36651 bp, 33 predicted proteins | sample KR11_01MetaG_FD_148674 | JGI IMG/M metagenome (GOLD analysis project Ga0180732, IMG submission 148674) | Groundwater microbial communities from the Olkiluoto Island deep subsurface site, Finland - KR11_0.1 MetaG | ecosystem: Environmental > Aquatic > Deep subsurface > Groundwater | place...
CAGCTGAAACGTTATTACTCGCTGTACACCGGCGGCGTCATCGGCTTCGTCGTGCTGCTGTCCATCCTCGAGCAGATGGGCGTGCCCAACCAGACACTGGGCTATATCTTCCTCGGTGTGACCGTGTCGCTGTATGCCGGTATCGGTATCCTGTCCAAGACCTCGGATGTGTCGGAATATTATGTGGCCGGCCGCCGCGTTCCGGCCCTGTTCAATGGCATGGCGACCGCTGCCGACTGGATGTCCGCCGCGAGTTTCATAGGTTTGGCCGGAACCTTATATATATCGGGCTACGACGGTCTGGCGTTCGTCATGGGTTGGACCGGCGGTTATTGTCTGGTGGCGCTGTTCCTCGCTCCTTATCTGCGCAAGTTCGGGCAATACACCGTGCCGGACTTCCTGGGCGCGCGCTACGGTGGTGACGGCCCGCGCATGATCGGCGTGTTCGCCGCCATTCTTTGTTCCTTCACTTATGTTATCGCGCAGATATATGGCCTGGGTTTGATCGTCAGTCGATTCACCGGTATGGATTTTGGCGTCGGCGTGTTCGTCGGTCTGGGCAGTATCCTGTTCTGTTCATTTCTGGGCGGCATGCGCGCGGTGACCTGGACGCAGGTGTCGCAGTACGTGATCCTCATTGTGGCCTACATGATCCCGGTGATCTGGTTGTCGGTGAAACATACCGGCAATCCGGTGCCGCAGATCGCCTACGGCTATGTGCTGGAGCAGGTGACCGCGCGCGAGAAGGTGCTCAATGATGCCGATACACCGGATGGCGCGCGCGAAGCGGAAGTGCGCGGGATTTTGAAGCAGCGGCAGACTGATACGGAGGCACGATTGCGCGCCTTGGACGCCGGGGGCGAGGACTATCTGGCGGCAGAGCGAAGCCGATTGGCGGCGCAGGTTGCCGAGTTGCGCAAGCGCCACGCTGCGGATGCCGAGATCGCCGATGCGGAGCAGGCGCTGAATGCGTTCCCGAAAGATATGGCCGCCGCGAACAATGTCTGGCACGCCGAATTAGAGGCCGACCGTCTGCGATCTTCTCCCATCGCGGCGCATGCCGAACCCTATGCCGGACCTGACGAAGAGACGCGCGACAACAAACGCAAGAACTTCCTGGCGCTGGTGTTCTGTCTGATGGTGGGTACGGCGGCGTTGCCGCACATCCTGATGCGCTTCTACACCACGACCTCGGTGAAAGAGGCGCGACTGTCGGTGTTCTGGTCATTGCTGTTCATCTCGCTGCTGTATCTCACCGCGCCGGCGTTGGCGGTGTTGGCCAAGTACGATGTGTATACCCTGCTGGTGGGATCGAGCTTCTCCGAGTTGCCGAGCTGGGTGTCGGCCTGGGCGTCGGTGGACAAGGCGTTGATGAACGTGAGTGATATCAACCGCGACGGCATCGTGCAGCTCGCCGAAGTCACCATAGGCGGCGACCTGATCGTGCTGGCCACGCCGGAGATTGCGGGGCTGCCCTATGTGGTCACCGCGCTGGTGGCCGCGGGCGGTCTGGCGGCCGCGTTGTCGACGGCCGACGGTTTGATGCTGACCATCGCCAACGCGCTGTCGCACGATGTGTATTACAAGATGATCGACCCAAAGGCGCCGACCGGACGGCGTCTGGCCATCTCCAAAGGTCTGCTGCTGGTGGTGGCGGTGTGTGCCGCCTATGTCACATCACTCAAACCGGGTGACATCCTGTTTATGGTGGGGGCGGCGTTCTCGCTGGCCGGTTCCGCCTTCTTCCCGGCACTGGTGTTGGGCATCTTCTGGAAGCGTGCCAACAAGGCCGGTGCCATCGCGGGCATGGTCAGCGGACTGAGTGTGTGCATGATCTATATGTACATCACCTACCCGTTCTTCGGCGTGAACGCGCCGCTGTGGTGGGACATCAATCCGATCTCGGCAGGCATCTTCGGCATCCCGGTGGGATTCGTCGGCGTCATCATCGGCAGCGTATTGAGCCGCCCCCCGACTGCCAAGGTGCAGGCGCTGGTGGACTATGTGCGTTACCCGAACATGGCGGGTGACGAAGGCCGCAGCGCATCCTGAGCCGGTGATGGGAGAGTCCGTACTGTTTTTGATCGTGTTGCTCAAGGCGCTGGTGGAAGTCGCCGCGCTATCACTATTGGCGCAGGGCATATTGCGCGTATTGGCCGGCCGCAGTTACCAACAGAATCCTGTTTACCGCCTGTTTCAGGTGATCGCTTCGCCGGCGCTCTGGCTGGGACGCGTGCTGACGCCGCGCTTCATTGCGCAGCAGTATCTGGGGTTGATCGCTTTCCTGTTGCTGTTCTGGATGTGGCTGGCGCTGATCTATGCCAAAGCCTATGTCTGCCATGCCTGGAAACTGGCATGTTTCGCCGCTTAGCGGTTGGACTGCACGGACAAAAGCCGCTATCCTTCGCGCCCTCAAACAAGCGCCCGTAGCTCAGCTGGATAGAGTATTGGTTTCCGAAGCCAAGGGTCGTGGGTTCGACTCCCGCCGGGCGCACCAAATCAGGTTTCAAGATCCAATGTTGCGGTCGCGGTGCGGCCGGGAGGAAAGTCATGGCTCGTCTGATATTTCTGGTAGTGGCCATCGCGCTGGTGTTCTGGTTGTTGCGCCGCTTCCGTCGTCCGCCGTCCGAGTCCAAAGATGCCTCGCAGCCCGAAGATATGGTGAGTTGCGCCCATTGCGGCTTGAACCTGCCCAAGAGTGAAGCGCTCTCTTCCGGCGACGATTATTATTGTTGTGAGGCACACCGGCGCATATCGAAGCCGGAATGACGCGTATGCGGGACGCCACAAATCCCGAAGTCTCGCTGTTCGCAGGCTGGCGTCCGCCGACCTCGCTGTCGCCGGATAATCTCTGGCGTTCCCTTTCCCTGTTCAATCTGTATCGCCTGATCCTGGGCGGTGTGCTGGTGTTCACCTCCGCGCTGTTCGGTACGGCGCTGTCGCTGACGCAGTACGAACAAACGGCATTTTTCTGGATCAGCGCCACCTTCACCTTGCTGGTATTGGTTTCGGTGCTGGCCGTGGTCTGGCGCAAGCCGCAGCCAGGGTGGCAACTCGCTTTCCAACTGTGCGTCGATATTGTATGCATCAGCATGCTCAGTTACATCGGAGGCGGCGTGCAGAGCAACTTGCCGATGTTGTTGCTGGTGTCACTGGCTTTCGCCGGCATGATCAGTCATGGCCGCATCACGCTGCTGTATGCGGCGCTGGCCAGCATCACTTTGCTCCTGAGCCACGCTTATGCGGTGCTGACCCGCGATGCATCGGAAGCGCTGTTCTTTCATACCGGCATCCTGAGCACCTCGTATTTTGCCGTGGCCTGGCTGGCGCATGCGCTGTCGAAATATGCCTTGGACAGTGAGCGTCTGGCGGCGCGGCGCGGCGAGGATCTGTCCAGTATGGCGGAGGCGAACCGGCTGATGATCCAGGGCATGCCGGACGGTATGCTGGTGGTAGATGAGCGCGGCCATGTGCGGCAGGCCAACCCCGGTGCCGGGCGGCTGCTGGGCTATAACTTCTCTGCAGGGCAACAGGTCGGGCTGGGTGAGTGCTCGCCCTTGCTGGAAGCCATGTATGCCGCGTGGCGGCAGAATCATGCTCTGGGTGGCGAAGAGCTGCAGCTGCCGCGCACCAACCGTATGGTGAGGGTGCGCTTTCTGGAGATTGGCGGAGCAAGCTTCTGGGGGGCGGTGATCGTGCTGGAGGATATGCAGCGCATCCAAGCGCAGGCGCAGCAGGTGAAACTGGCGGCCTTGGGCAGGCTGACCGCGAACATCGCGCATGAAGTGCGCAATCCGCTGTCGGCGATCAGCTATGCCACCGAATTGATGCAGGAGGGGCCGCGCGACCCGGCGCAGACGCGCTTGCTGCAGATCATCTTGGATAACACTTCGCGCCTGAATCGTATCGTGCAGGACGTAATGCAGATCAACCGGCGTGATCGATCACAGATGGAAAGAATAGATGTGCTTCAGGCACTGTCGCTATTCATCGATAGCCTGGCGCAGGTGGAGCAGGTGCCACGAGCAGTGTTCGAGCTGGCGGTGCCTGCTGGCAGCGCAGTCAATTTCGACCGCGGCCATTTTGAGCAAGTGCTGTGGAACATGTGCCGCAATGCTTTGCGATATAGTCGCAAGCAGCCCGGTAGCGTGCAGTTGAGATGGCTGCAGGATGCCGAAGGAAGGCAACTGCTCGAAGTCGAGGATGACGGGCCGGGTGTGGCGGAGACGGAAGTGCAGAATCTGTTCGAGCCTTTCTACACCACTGATAGTCGTGGCACCGGGCTGGGCTTGTATATCGCGCGCGAATTGTGCGAAGCAAATGATGCGGTGATCGGTTATCGGCGCGGTGAAGGGGGCGGCGCGTGTTTCAGCATCGCCTTCGGGAGGGCCGAAGATGCATAAGGAAAAAGGCATGGAAGCGGGGATACCGAATGTACTGATCGTGGACGATGAGCCCGATATTCTGGAATTGCTGGAACTTGCGCTGACGCGCATGGGGCTGGATGTGACCCGTGCGAACGGATTGTCCGAGGCGAAAGCGCGGCTGGGCGAACGTCGTTATGCGATGTGCCTGACCGATATGCGCATGGCCGACGGAACAGGATTGGATGTAGTGCGCCATATCGCCGAAAGCAGTCTCGATCTTCCCGTCGCGGTGATCACGGCGCACGGCAACATGGAGAACGCCGTGGCGGCGCTCAAGGCGGGCGCGTTCGATTACCTTTCCAAGCCGGTGTCGCTGGAGCAATTGCGCACCTTGGTGAATTCAGCGCTCAGTCTGCCGGTCTGTGCCGGGAAAGCGGATGGCGCCTTGTCAGCATTGCTGGGTGAAGCGCCGGCCATGCAGCAGGCGCGCGATCTGATCGCACGCGTCGCGCGCAGTCAGGCGCCGGTGCACATCAGCGGCGAGTCGGGCAGCGGCAAGGAGATGGCGGCGCGGCTGATTGTGGAGCAGAGTGCGCGCTGCAGGCAGCCCTTTATTGCGGTCAACTGCGGCGCGATCCCAGAGAATCTGATGGAGAGCGAGTTCTTCGGTTACCGCAAAGGCGCGTTCACCGGTGCCGACAAGGACCGGGACGGGTTCTTTCAGGCGGCGAACCAGGGCACGCTCTTGCTCGATGAGGTGGCCGAGCTGCCGCTGGCGATGCAGGTCAAGCTGTTGCGCGCAATCCAGGAGAAGCGGGTGCGCCGCGTGGGGGCGACCGAAGAAGAGGCGGTGGATGTGCGTATCCTGAGCGCCACGCACCGCGATCTGGCTGAATGTGTGCGCGACGGCAGTTTCCGTCAGGATCTGTACTACAGGCTGAACGTGATCGCACTGCGCATGCCGGCCTTGCGCGAGATACATGAGGACATCCCGCAGATCGCCCAGCAATTGCTGACAAGGATCGGCGGTGCGGCTGGTGCAAAGTTCTCGCCTGCGGCCCTGAAGGTGTTGTCGGCATACGACTTCCCCGGCAACGTGCGCGAACTGGAGAATGTGATCGAGCGCGCGCTGGCCTTGTGCGTAGGCGGGCTTATCCAGCCGGATGACCTGCAATTGAAACCTGTGAACGGCGAGCAGCAGGCTGCGGCAATGGGGGGCAAGTACCCGCTGACCGACTATCTGGATCGCGTGGAGCGTGAAGCGATACTGGAGGCCTTGCATCAGACGCATTTCAATCGCACCGCTGCCGCAAAGATACTTGGTGTCACTTTCCGTGCCCTGCGCTACCGCATGGACAGGCTGTCCATCAACGACAAGGACAAGCAGTAGTGAAGTTCGATCCGAGCGGCTGGCTGAGCGGAGTCAGGCGTATCGCCTCGCCGAACTTCGATGCGCGGCCGGTGCAGACGTCGGTCAGCTTGCTGGTCATACACAGCATCAGCCTGCCCCCGGACGAATTCGGCGGCCCGGGCGTGCGGCACTTGTTCACCAATACCTTGGACTGCGGCGCGCATCCCTATTATGCGCAACTGGCGGGAGTGCGTGTCTCGGCGCATTTTCTGATCGGTCGTGACGGCGGCATCACCCAGTTCGTCCCCTGCGGCAGTCGGGCGTGGCATGCGGGGGTGTCGGTGTGGCAGGGGCGCGAGCGCTGCAATGATTTTTCGATCGGTATCGAGCTGGAAGGGTGTGACAGCATGCCTTTTGAGTCTGCGCAATATGCGGCTTTATCCCGGCTGACGCGCCGCCTGCGACGAAAATATCCGATCCGGCACATCGTCGGCCATGCCGATATCGCGCCCGGACGCAAAACCGACCCCGGCCCGACGTTCGATTGGGCACTATATTTTCGCCTGCTTGACCGCTCATCCGCGTAACGGCGGGAGATGGTCTGATATGGAAATATATAGGCCAAATTTCCGCTTGCATTAATTTCCTTAACTACTAGAATTAGCCCCAATTCGCAGGTTGGACCACTAGATATAGTGTTTTTCTGTGTAAAGCCGCTCCGGTGCAAGGCCGGGCGACATCTGCAAATATAAGGGGAGAATACATGCTGCAAGCTTCTGAAACCGCATCGCCATCCGTATCAACCAACGTGTTCGCTGCTCGCGAGTCCGAGTCGGATTCCGGTGCTTCCGGCGTGATGCTGGATCAATACAAGATCATTCGTCGTAACGGCTCCGTCGTGACATTCGAGCCGTCCAAGATATCCATTGCCATGACCAAGGCCTTCATCGCCGTGAACGGCGGTCAGGGTGCGGCTTCCGCGCGCGTGCGCGAGATGGTGGAGCAATTGACGGAAGGTGTGGTGAGCGCCTTGGCGCGCCGCCAGCCGCACGGCGGCACCTTCCATATCGAAGACATCCAGGACCAGGTCGAACTGTCCCTGATGCGTTCGGGTGAGCATGATGTCGCGCGCGCCTATGTGTTGTACCGAGAGCGCCGCAATCAGGAGCGCGCCAAGAGCAAAGCGGCGGCAGCACCGGAAGCGCCGTTGTTGAACGTGACGGAAGGCGGGGTGAAGCGTCCGCTGGATGTTGCAGCGCTTTTGGCCAGTATCGAGGCGGCATGCGCGGGTCTGGGGGATGCAGTCGACGCGAACAAGATCCATCAGAGCACCATGAAGGATCTGTACGATGGTGTAGCCATGGAAGAGGTGCGCAAGTGCACCATCCTGTCCGCGCGCGCATTGATCGAGCAAGATCCGGCCTACAGCTATGTGACAGCGCGCCTGCTGCTGAACAACATCTGCTGCGAGATCCTGGGCGAGGCGGTGACACAAGCCGATATGGCGACACGCTATGCCGAATATTTCCCCAAGTTCATCAAGCGCGGCATAGAAGCCGAGTTGCTGGACGAGGAACTCGGCCGTTTCGATCTGGCTCGCCTTGCGGCCGCGCTGGACTCCGATCGCGACCTGCAGTTCAACTACCTCGGCCTGCAGACTTTGTATGACCGCTATTTCCTGCATGTCGAAGACAAGCGCATCGAATTGCCGCAGGCCTTCTTCATGCGCGTGGCGATGGGGCTGTCCCTGAATGAAGTGGATCGCGAAGCGCGTGCCATCGAATTCTATCGTCTGCTGTCCAGCTTTGATTTCATGAGCTCTACACCGACATTGTTCAATGCCGGCACGCGCCGTTCGCAACTGTCTTCCTGCTACCTGACCACGGTCGCGGACGATCTGGACGGTATCTACGAGGGCCTGAAGGAAAACGCCTTGCTGTCCAAGTTCGCCGGCGGTCTGGGCAACGACTGGAGCAACGTGCGTGCGCTGGGTTCCCACATCAAGGGCACCAACGGCAAGTCGCAGGGTGTAGTGCCGTTCCTCAAAGTGGTGAACGATACGGCAGTGGCGGTCAATCAGGGCGGCAAGCGCAAGGGCGCGGTGTGTGCCTATCTGGAGACTTGGCACCTCGATATCGAGGAGTTCCTCGATCTGCGCAAGAACACCGGCGACGACCGTCGCCGCACGCACGATATGAACACCTCCAACTGGATCCCGGACCTGTTCATGAAGCGTGTGATGGAAGGTGGCGAATGGACGCTGTTCTCGCCTTCGACCTGCCCCGATCTGCACGACAAATTCGGCGCTGCATTTGAAAAGGCTTATCTGGGCTACGAGGCGAAAGTCGCCAGCGGTGAGATCAAGCTGTTCCGCAAGGTGCCGGCGCAGAGCCTGTGGCGCAAGATGCTGACCATGTTGTTCGAAACTGGCCATCCATGGGTCACATTCAAGGATCCGTGCAACATCCGCTCGCCGCAGCAGCACGTGGGCGTAGTGCATAGCTCCAACCTGTGTACCGAGATCACCTTGAACACTTCGGCAGACGAGATCGCTGTATGTAACCTTGGTTCGGTGAACCTGACGGCACACTTGACTGCCGATGGCCAGGTCGACCACGAGAAGTTGCAGCGTACAGTGCATACCGCCATGCGCATGCTGGATAACGTGATAGACATCAACTACTACGCCGTTGCCAAGGCGCGCAATTCCAACCTGAAACACCGTCCGGTTGGTCTGGGCATCATGGGCTTTCAGGATTGTCTGCATACTCTGCGCATCCCGTATTCCTCGGAAGCGGCTGTCGAGTTCGCCGATCGTTCGATGGAAGCGGTCTGCTACTACGCCTACTGGGCTTCCACCGAACTGGCCGAAGAGCGCGGTCGTTATGCCTCATATCGCGGCAGCTTGTGGGAGCAGGGCATCCTGCCGCATGACAGTCTGGATATGTTGCGCGAAGCGCGCGGCGGTTATGTCGAGGTCGACACCTCGGTCACCATGGACTGGGATGCACTGCGTGCACGTATCCGTCAGCACGGCATGCGCAACTCGAACTGCGTGGCGATCGCGCCGACCGCGACCATCTCCAACATCATCGGCGTCTCGGCCTGTATCGAGCCCACCTACCAGAACATCTTCGTCAAATCGAACCTGTCCGGCGAGTTCACCGTCATCAATGAGCATCTGGTGACAGACCTGAAACAACTCGGCCTGTGGGACGAGGTGATGGTGGCCGATCTTAAATACTTCGACGGCAGCCTGACAAAGATCGACCGCATCCCGGCGGAACTCCGTAGCCTGTATGCGACGGCGTTCGAGGTCGAGCCGAAATGGTTGATCGAAGCGGCTTCCCGCCGCCAGAAGTGGATCGATCAGGCGCAATCGCTGAACATCTACATGTCCGGCGTATCCGGCCGCAAGCTGGATGAGACTTACAAGCTGGCCTGGGTGCGCGGTCTGAAGACCACGTATTACCTGCGCACCTTGGGAGCCACGTCTGCCGAGAAATCCACGTCGCGTGCCGGATCGCTGAATGCGGTATCGAGCGGGGGTGTGGGGGAGATGTCGGCAGCACCGGCTACAGAAGAAACGCAGTTCTGCTCGATCGACAATCCAGAGTGCGAGGCTTGCCAGTAATACTCAAATGACACGGTTCGGCAGCCTGCCGAGCCGTGGCGTATAGAAATCACCACCCGCGCCCTGCGCGGGGGGTACAAGAAGAAAAGGACTACACATGCTGAATTTCGAAGATGAAGTGATGCCAACGGCCGCGCCTGCCGCTGCACGCATGGGTGCACTGGCAGCGGGAGCCGCACCTGTTGCCGAGCATGATTACACCATCGCTTCGGTGTCGACCGGTCGCATCCGCGTGGAAGACAAGCGTTTGATCAATGGGAATGCGGACGTGAACCAGTTGGTTCCGATCAAATACAACTGGGCATGGGAAAAATACAATGCAGGTAACGCGAACCACTGGTTGCCGCAAGAGATCAACATGTCGGCCGACATCGCGTTGTGGAAGAATCCGAATGGCCTGACCGAGGACGAGCGCCGTCTCGTCATGCGCAATCTGGGCTTCTTCTCTACCGCCGACAGCCTTGCTGCGAACAACATCGTGCTGGGCACCTATCGCCATATCACCGCGCCTGAATGTCGCCAGTATCTGCTGCGTCAGGCATACGACGAGGCGATCCATACGCATGCTTACCAGTACATCGTGGAAAGTCTGGGGATGGACGAGGGCGAAGTGTTCAATATGTATCATGAGGTCAAGAGCATCCGCGACAAGGATGAGTTCTTGCTGCCCTTCATCGATACGTTGACCAATCCTGAGTTCAAGACCGGCACACCCGAGAACGACCAGAAACTGCTGGAATCTTTGATTGTCTTCGCGTGCATCATGGAGGGGCTGTTCTTCTATGTCGGCTTCGTGCAAGTGCTGGCGCTGGGGCGCCAGAACAAGATGACGGGCGCTGCGGAGCAGTTTCAGTACATCCTGCGTGACGAGTCGCTACACCTGAACTTCGGGGTGGACATGGCTAACCAGATCAAGCTGGAGAATCCGCACCTGTGGACGCCGGAATTCAAGGAGCGCCTGAAAGGGCACTTCACCAAGGCGGTGGAGCTGGAATATCGCTATGCCGAAGACACCATGCCGCGCGGCGTGCTGGGTCTCAATGCCGGTATGTTCAAGGAGTATCTGCGTTTCATCGCCAATCGCCGTTGCCAGCAGATCGGTATCGATGCGCTCTATCCGGGTGCGACCAACCCCTTCCCGTGGATGGCTGAGATGATCGATCTTAAGAAAGAGAAGAACTTCTTCGAGACGCGCGTCACTGAATATCAGACCGGCGGCGCACTCTCCTGGGATTGATTGTCTGGGCCGGTTGATGCGGTAATAATTTCGCCCCTTTCAAGGGGCGAAATTATTTATGCGCATATCACCGAGCTCGGGTTGCATGGCGTGCAAAGAAATATCAAAAAAACAACGATTGCTTATTGACATCAAACATATTTCGGATAAAGTTGCAACCGCAAGATGTAGTGAAAAAAATCCACAAAAACTACTACTTATAGTGGGCGACGGATAAAAATAAGGGGGCTTCGCTTGCGCGAACTCGAAATTAAGGCAGCAACTACATTTCCGGCATCACCTTTTGCGCTGAATGCGCAATCGAAAAACGAGATTTCTCTCGGGGGCTTTCCTCCCTCAAAATTCACAGAACATGATTTTCGGCCGGCATTGATGTCTGGTTGTGGCGCAGTGCATCCAGTTATTCGCATAGAGACGAAAACTGGGCGTGCAAAACGCGAAAACGGATCGAAGGCGCATTGATGAATCGCGCCGTAAAGGCTTTGGTATTGCTGCGAGGCAGCATGCTGGAGGAGTAGTAAGTGTTGTTCTTATTAACTTTCATATCTCAAGGAGGTTGAAATGGTAGCAGCAAAGAAAGCCAAACCAGCAGCAAAGAAGCCGGTAGCGAAGAAGGTCGTCGCCGCCAAGAAGCCCGCAGCGAAAAAAGTTGCAGCTAAGAAGCCGGTAGCGAAGAAAGCCGTCGCCGCCAAGAAGCCCGCAGCGAAAAAAGTTGCAGCTAAGAAGCCGGTAGCGAAGAAAGCCGTCGCCGCCAAAAAGCCCGCAGCGAAAAAAGTTGCAGCTAAGAAGCCGGTAGCGAAGAAAGCCGTCGCCGCCAAGAAGCCAGTTGCTAAAAAGGTTGTGGCTAAGAAGCCAGTGGTGGCAAGCAAACCGGTAGTAGCTCCAGTCGTTACAGCACCGGCACCTTCCGCGCCGCCGCCTGTACGTCCGGCTGCGACCTGGCCCTTTCCGACACCAGGTATCGGCAAGCCTAACTAAGGCTGCGGGAGGCTGTGAAAGCAGCCCCGACTCGTTGTATAGGTAGGGGCTGATTCACGTTTAATGTGCGAGCAGGTGCTTGCCGGCTAAATGCGCCCGGCGGTGGGGCTAGTCTTCGCCGATTCCGCGTGTGTGAGCTATTGCCACGCATATCAAGGCTGTCCTTTGCGTTCTGAGCCTGCGGCTCAGTGACGATATGCACGTATCATTGAGCATCGAGCAGATGCCGTTGATGTTGCTCGCATTCGCGATCGGCACAGTAATTCGACCGGACTCCTATGGAGTTCGTCTTTCTTCTTGCTACATGTGCAATCAGTCCATTTTAAGAACAGCTGCGCTTGCGAGCGGATGGCGTGAGGATTCTGCACGCGCCGACATATCCAGTGCAGCCCTGTAGAATCATGCCATGTGAGCAGCGCGTGAAGTGTGCAGGCAAGCGTTCCGGGTATGCGGCCGTATGACTGCTCGTTTGGCAACGATGACGCTCGTCATTTGAATCATTCCTTTCTGAATGCTGGTCATGGATCATATCTCTGATGTTATATAGCGCACCCATCCCCTACCTGGAAGATGCTAGCCCCTACTTCGTGGCGGTTCGGGATTGGACGTGGGCTGCATGGCTGGATAGCGGCAATATCGGACGCTTTGACATCATCGTTGCCAATCCGGTCACCACACTGGTGACGCAAGGCGAGCAAACGACCATATGCAGAACATCCGGCATGCTGGAGTCCAGTGACGACCCATTCGATTTGATTCGCGCTGAACTGGGGGCAGTGGTCGAGCTGCATCCGGATATTCCGTTTGCGGGGGGCGCTTTGGGGTATTGGAGTTACGACCTTGCCCGGAGATATCAGCGTTCACCGGAATACACGCAAGACGCAGAGCAGTTGGCTCAGATGGCGGTTGCAATCTATGACTGGGCGATACTCGTCGATCATCAGGAAAGGACGGCGCGATTGGTGTCGCGTTTGAGATATCCCCAGACCGAAGCCATGCTGGAGCAAGTGCTGCACAGAATAGGGATCGCTCAGTCTGCAGAGCAGAGATGCGCGCAATTTTCCGTGCAAGAAGCTGTTACCTCCAATATGTCGCCAGACGAATACAGGCAGGCCTATGAGAAGGTGCAAGCATATTTGCTGGAGGGAGACTGCTACCAAGTCAATCTGGCGCAGCGATTCACCGCCAAAGCATCGGGTGACGCATTCGCTGCGTACCAGGAATTGCGCAGGCTCAGTCCCGCCCCTTACTCGGCATTCATGGATTGGCCGCTCGCGCAGATACTCTGCGCGTCCCCGGAGCGTTTCCTGCAAGTCCAGCTGGGCAAGGTAGAAACAAAACCGATAAAAGGTACTCGCGCGCGGTCGCGCGACAATGAGGAAGATGAGCGCTTGGCGCATGACCTGCTGCGGAATCCCAAAGATCGCGCTGAGAACCTGATGATCGTCGACTTGCTGCGCAATGACTTGAGCAAGAGTTGCGAGGCAGGGTCGGTTCGAACGCCGAAACTGTTCGAGCTGGAAAGTTATGCAAATGTGCACCATTTGGTCAGCACCATCGAGGGCCGTCTGCAAGACGGCCGTGATGCCTTGCATGTATTGCGCAACTGTTTCCCTGGAGGTTCGATCACGGGTGCACCCAAGCAGCGTGCGATGGAGATCATCGAGCATCTGGAGCCGAATCTCAGAGGTGTCTATTGCGGCAGCATCGGCTATATAGGTTTTGACGGGCAGATGGATACCAATATCGCTATCCGGACCATGGTGTATTCGGACGGGGAGATATGCTGCTGGGCCGGAGGCGGGATCGTGGCAGACTCGCGTTGCGACGAGGAATATCAGGAGACATTTGATAAAGCCAGCGTGATGCTGGAGATCTACAAGCGTTTCTCGAGTTAGTTACAGGTTTAAGCGATGTTCTTCAGGCGGGCGATGCGCACGACTTCGGGGATCTTGCGCAGATTGCGCATGATGTTGGCCAGATGCAGACGATTGTTGACCTGCAGCGTGAAATAGGTCGCGGTATATTCACCTTCATTGCTGAAATTCACGTTTTCGATATTGGAATCCGCATCGGCGATCGCCGCAGCCACTTTTGCCAAAACGCCGCGCCGGTTGGCAACGATTAGCTTGATGCTGACATCGAAGGAGCGACTGATGTTCTTATCCCACATCACATCCAGCCATTGCTCGCTGCCGCGCCCCTTGCGCAAGGTCGGGCAGTCATGTGTGTGCACGATCAGGCCCTGGCCGCTCTTGATGATCCCGATGATAGGGTCGCCGGGGATCGGACGGCAGCACTTTGCGAATTGCACTGCCATGCCTTCCGTGCCCTGAATGGTGACCACGGCATTGCCCAAGGCATCGCTGGATATGGTGTCGCCAAGGCTGGCGAGTTGTTTGGCAACCACCATGTTGAGGCGGCGTCCGAGTCCGATGTCGGCAAAGATATCCTGCTGCGATTTGACGCCGGTATCGCGCAATAATTTTTCCCAGTGCGATTCATCCATGTCCTGCAGCTTCAAACCGAGGGCACTGAATGCTTGGGACAGCAAACGCTCTCCGAGCCGCGCGGATTCGTTCAGGTGCATGGTCTTCAGAGCGTGGCGGATCTCGCTGCGCGCTTTGCTGGTGACGACATATCCCAGCCATGCGGGATTCGGATGCGCCTGCGGTGCGGTGATGATCTCCACGCGGTCACCGTTGCGCAGCTCGGTGCGCAACGGGACCAGTTCGGAATTGACTTTGCAGGCCACGCAGCGATTGCCGATGTCAGTGTGTACGGAATACGCGAAATCGACTGTCGTCGCGCCGCGCGGCAGGGCGAAGATCTTGCCCTTGGGTGAGAACACGTAGACCTCGTCCGGAAACAGATCGATCTTGAGGTGTTCCAGGAATTCGACCGAGTCGCCACTTTGTGCCAGGCTCTCCAGCAGGCTCTGCAACCACTGGTGAGTCTTCTGCTGCAACTCATTGATCTGGGTGTCGCTGGCTTTATACAGCCAATGCGAAGCCACGCCGCTCTCCGCAAGTTTGTCCATCTCATGCGTGCGTATCTGCACTTCGATCGGTGTGCCGAATGGGCCGAACAGGGTCGTGTGCAGCGACTGGTAGCCATTGGCCTTGGGAATGGCGATGTAGTCCTTGAACTTCCCCGGGAAAGGTTTGTACAGGCTGTGCAAAACACCCAGCGCAAAGTAACAGGACGGGATGTCGTCGACCAGGATGCGGAAGCCGTAAATATCCAGGACCTGGGCGAATGCCAGCGACTTGCTTTGCATCTTCTGATAGATGCCGAACAAGTGTTTCTCGCGTCCCTTGACTTCGGCCTTGATATGGTTGGCGTCCAGGCGCTGCCCGATTGACTCGAGTATCTTGCTGACCACTTCGCGACGATTGCCGCGGGCGACCTTGAGTGCCTTGGAGAGCACGGCGTAGCGGTTGGGATGCAGATACTTGAAGCTGAGATCCTCAAGCTCCTGATAGATGGTGTTCAGTCCGAGACGGTTTGCGATGGGGGCATAGATGTCCATCGTCTCGCGCGCGATGCGCGCACTTTTGTGGGCGGAAACGGAATCAAGCGTTCGCATATTGTGCAAACGGTCGGCGAGTTTGATCAGGATCACGCGCACATCGCGCGCCATCGCCATCAGCATCTTGCGGAAGTTCTCCGCCTGGGCATCCTCCAGCGTATCGAACTTCAGTTTGTCGATCTTGCTGAGGCCTTCAACCAAACCCGCCACGGCGGGCCCGAACCGTTCCGAGACTTCCTCGACGGTGACCGAAGTGTCTTCGACGACGTCGTGCAGCAAAGCGGCATTGATGGCGTGCACGTCCAGATGCAAAGGCGTAAGGATGCGTGCTACGGCGATTGGGTGGGTGACGTAAGGTGCGCCGGACTGGCGCATCTGGCCTGCATGGGCAGCGTGGCTGAAATCCAGCGCTGACTGGATCTGTGTTACGTCTTCCGCCTTGAGATAAGCGGAGACTTCCTGCAGGAGCGCTTCAGCATCGGCTTGGGACATTTATTCGCTCCGCTGAGGTCCTGCAGGGATAAGGGATCAGGCCATGCCGCGGTTCAGGATCTCGATGCCGACCTTGCCTTCGCTGATCTCGCGCAGTGCGACGACGGTCGGCTTGTCCTTGCTGGTTTCGACCAGATGGTTGGCGCCGTTGGCCAGCTGGCGGGCGCGATAGGCGGCTGCCAGTGTCAGCTCAAAGCGGTTAGGTATATAAGCCATGCAATCTTCGACGGTGATACGTGCCATGATCAATTCTCCGGTGTCTGTAATTGGTTGATAAGTTGCTGGTGCCTGGAGATCTGTCTCGATCCGCGCAGGCGGGCGGCCAGCACGACGGATTCAAGCTCGTGCAGTGCCCTGTTCAGGTCTTCGTTGATGATAACATAATCGAATTCAGCGACATGGGCGACGTCGTCACGCACAGCCGCGAGGCGCTTGGCGATCACGCTTGGATCATCCGTGCCGCGCCCGTTCAGCCGTTGCGCCAAGGCTTCCTGCGAGGGAGGCAGGATAAAGATGGATACGCAAGCGGGGAATATCTTGCGAACCTGCGCGGCACCCTGCCAGTCGATCTCTAGCAGGATATCGCGACCTTTGGCGGTCTCTTCGGCGATCCATTTTTGGGAAGTGCCATAGAGATTCCCATAGACTTCGGCGCTCTCAAGAAACTCACCACGCTTGGCCATTTCGAGAAAAATCTCTCGACTGACGAAATGATAGTGTTTGCCGTCTATCTCGCCGTCACGTGGCGCGCGCGTCGTATAGGAAACGGACAGCCCGATCTGCGGGTCATGTTCGAGCAGGGCGTGCACCAGACTGGTTTTCCCCGCGCCTGAAGGGGCGCTGATGACGATAAGACTTCCTGGCATGCTGTTCTCCTATTCGATGTTCTGTACTTGTTCGCGCATCTGCTCGATCAATAATTTGATATCCATCGCGCAACGCGAGACTTCTGTATCCACAGATTTGGAACCTAATGTATTGGCTTCTCTGTGCAACTCCTGCATCATGAAATCCAGACGCTTGCCGACGATGCCGCCCTTGTCTATGACGCGCCGGACTTCGGCAAGGTGGGTGTGCAGGCGGGAGAGTTCTTCATCCACATCGATTTTGCTGGCATACAGAGTGATCTCTTGCCGAACACGTTCGTCGTCTTCGCTGCCCAGCGCTTCAAGCAGGCGTGCACGCAGTTTGACTTCGTAGCCGGCGATGGCAGCGGGGATGCGTGGCGCGACATCCAGCCGCAGCTTTTCTATACCTTTCACACGTTCAAGCAGGAAACTCGCGAGTTTCTCCCCCTCGCGTTGCCGGGCAGCCGCGAAATCCTGCAAAGCTTGCCGCAGCGCAGTTGCTACAGCGGCATGCAGCGACTCACTGGAAACGGAGGGGCTTTCGGTCACGCCGTTCCATTTCAGTATTTCGGAGATCGTCAATTCACCCGCTGCAGGGAGCACCTCGCGCACCTGAGCGCTCCAAGTGGAAAGTTGTTTGACGACCTCAAGATTGATTCCGCTTCCCGGCTGAACAGAGGTGCGAGAGAGGAGATTGATGCGGCATTCGACCTTGCCGCGGCTGATCTGGGCAGATATCTGCTCGCGCAACATGGGTTCGAGTGCGCGTAATTCGTCCGGCATCCGCAATTGCAGATCCAGATAGCGATGATTGACCGAGCGCAACTCAAGCGAGAGCGAGCCGACATCAAGTTCGGCGGTGGCTACGGCATAGCCGGTCATGCTGAAAATCATCAAAACTCCAAGCGGGAGGAAAAAAGACGGACTGAACCACGCGCATTATATTACGATTGCGCCCAGTCGCCGTGCACGCACATCGTTGCGGGCAGGCAAACAGCGGGAAAATGAATGAAGTTCGCTATCCACCAAGCCAACCATATCGGCGGGCGCAAATACAATCAGGATCGTGTGGGCTATGCCTATACCAATGATGCCTTGCTGCTCGTGCTGGCGGACGGGATGGGCGGGCATCTGCATGGCGAGATCGCTGCGCAGATCGCGGTCTACACCTTCATGCGCGCATTCAGCCGTTTGGAGTCGGGGCGGGTGAAAGAGCCGGAAGTGTTTTTGCGCGCGACCATGCGCGCAGGTCACGATGAGATCATCGATTATGCCCGCGAGCAGAATCTGGGCGGGAATCCCGGCACCACCTGTGTGGCGGCGCTGGTACAGGATGGCAAGGTATGGTTCGCGCATGCGGGCGACTCGCGCTTTTACCTGTTGCGCCAAGGTGCGGTGCAGAATGTCACGCACGACCACTCGGTCGTTCAGCAATGGGCGGATTGGGGCATCATCAGCCCGGAAGAGATGCGTACCCATCCCGACCGCAACAAGATAACCAATTGTCTGGGTGGGGTGGAAGATATGTTCTACGCCGAGGTCGCACCCAGCGTCGACGTGCAGGATGGTGATATGTTGTTGTTATGCAGTGACGGTTTCTGGAGTCCCCTAGAAGAGACCGAAGTGACCAAGCTGCACGCAAGCCGTTATCTGCAAACCACACTGGGCGAATTGATCGATGTAGCCATCTACCGCGAAGGCGCGCGCGCCGACAACACCACGGCCGTGGTGGCCAGACTGGGTACGGCAGAGCAGGACCATGCGACCGAATCGCCGGTGTGCGTGATACTCGAAGAAGGGGCGCCCGCATAGATCGCCGTGCGAGGCGGTATAATCCGCCTTCGATTTCTCTCACGGATTCATGCCATGCGCCCTAGCCAAAGACAGCCGGATCAACTCCGCGATATCCGCATCACCCGCCACTACACCAAACATGCCGAAGGTTCTGTGCTCATCGAGTGCGGCGATACCAAAGTCATTTGCACCGCCAGCGTGGAAGAGCGTGTACCGCCGCACAAGAAGGGCAGCGGCGAAGGCTGGGTGACGGCCGAATACGGCATGTTGCCGCGCTCGACCGGCAGTCGCATGGGGCGCGAAGCAGCCAAGGGCAAGCAATCCGGACGTACGCAAGAGATCCAGCGCCTGATCGGGCGCAGTCTGCGTGCCGTGGTCGACCTCGCCAAGCTCGGCGAACGCACCATCACGCTGGACTGCGACGTGATCCAGGCCGATGGCGGTACGCGCACCGCCAGTATCACCGGTGCCTACGTCGCTTTGCATGACGCAGTGAGCAGTTTGCAGCAGCAGGGGTTGATCAAAGAGAATCCGCTCAAGGATTCCGTCGCGGCCATCTCGGTCGGCATCTATCAAGGCATACCCGTGCTTGATCTCGATTACCCGGAAGACTCCGATTGCGACACCGATATGAACGTGGTGATGCTGGGGAGCGGCCACTTTGTAGAAGTGCAGGGTACGGCCGAGGGCCATCCTTTCTCGCGCGAGGAGATGGATACGCTGCTGGAGCTGGCCAAGCTTGGTATCGGGCAACTGGGTGAGATGCAACGCACGGCTTTGGCGCAATGAACAAGCTGGTCATCGCTTCGAACAATGCCGGCAAGTTGCGCGAATTCCAGCGCATGTTGTCGCCGCTAGGCATCGAGGTGCTGACGCAATCCCAGCTTGGCATCGCCGAGGCGGAAGAGCCGCACTGCACTTTCGTCGAGAATGCACTGGCCAAGGCGCGGCATGTCAGCCGCGCGAGCGGCTTGCCTGCGCTGGCCGACGATTCCGGCATCTGTGTGGAGGCATTGGGTGGTGCGCCCGGCGTGATATCGGCGCGTTATGCAGGCGACAACCCGAGATCCGATGCGCGCAACAATGAGAAGCTGATGCTGGATATGCAGGGTGTGACGAATCGTCGTGCCCATTATTATTGTGTGCTGGTGTTGGTGCGCTACGCCGATGACCCGCAGCCTTTGATCGCCGAGGGCGAATGGCAAGGTGAGATATTCCACGAGGAGCGCGGCGAAGGCGGCTTCGGCTACGACCCGATGTTCTGGCTGCCAGAATTCGGCAAGACCGCCGCTGAGCTCTCGCATGACGAAAAAGCAAAGGTCAGCCATCGCGCCAAGGCGCTGCAAGTGTTGATGCAGCGCTTTCCGCGCGCATGAATTCACAGACACTACAGCCATTCGGTATCAAATCGCAGCCGGTGAATTTCCGGGCGCTGCCGCCCCTCTCGCTCTACATCCATATCCCTTGGTGTGTACGCAAATGTCCTTACTGCGACTTCAACTCGCATGAGGCGTCAGGTACGATCCCGGACCGAGAGTACGTAGAAGCCTTGTTGCGTGATCTGGACTCGGCATTGCCCTTGATCTGGGGGCGCAAGGTCTACTCCATCTTCATCGGTGGTGGCACGCCCAGTTTGTTATCGGGCGATGCGCTTACGCATCTGCTGACACAGGTGCGCATGCGCTTGCCGTTGGCGCATGAGGCGGAGATCACCCTGGAGGCGAATCCGGGCACGGTCGAGGCGGACAAATTCTCGGCATTCCGCGAAGCCGGGGTGAACAGATTGTCTCTCGGCATCCAGAGTTTTAACGATAGCCATCTGCAGGCCTTGGGTCGCATCCACACAGGTGACGAAGCGAAGCGCGCGATCGATATCGCGCAGACCCACTTCGATAACATCAATCTGGACCTGATGTACGCTTTGCCCGGCCAATCGCAGGAGGAGGCATTACTGGATGTGCGATCTGCCCTGTCTTTTGCCCCGCAACATCTGTCCTGCTATCACCTGACGCTGGAACCGAACACACTTTTCGCACACAACCCACCCCAACTGCCGGACGATGATGCGAGTAGCGAGATGCAGTTGGGGATCGAAACACTATTGGCTGAGCATGGCTACCAGCACTACGAGACCTCAGCGTTCGCCAAACCTGGTAAGCACTCCCGCCACAATCTGAATTACTGGCAATTCGGCGATTACCTCGGCATCGGTGCGGGTGCGCACAGCAAGCTGAGTTTTCACGACAAGGTGATACGCCAAGCTCGGCATAAACAACCCAAGACATACATGGATGATGTGGTGCATGGAAAGCAGGTGCAGAGTGAACAGGTGCTGGGCAAGGATGACCTTGCTTTTGAATTCATGATGAATGCCTTGCGGCTGAACGGCGGATTCGAAGAGCACTTGTTTCAGGAGCGCACCAGTTTGCCCTTGCTGTTGATTCGGCATGAGCTGGGGCAGGCGGAGCAAAAAGGATTGCTGACGCGCGAGGCGAGGCGCATCGCGCCGACCGAGCTGGGGCGGCGCTTCCTGAATGATCTGCTACAGGTCTTTCTTGCGGCGGAAAACTAGATCCCAGACGCCGTGACCGAGGCGCAAGCCGCGCTGCTCGAATTTGGTGAGCGGGCGATATTCGGGGCGGGGCGCATAGTCGGCGGCGGTATTTTGCAATCGTTGCTCGGTGTTGAAGACATCGAGTATCTGCTCCGCATACTCCTGCCAATCCGTTGCCGCGTGGATATATCCGCCGGGTTTGAGTTTAAGCGCCAACTTTTCAATGAATGGTGACTGGATCAGGCGACGCTTATGGTGGCGCGCCTTATGCCAAGGGTCGGGGAAGAAGATGTGCACGCCGTCCAGCGAATTGTCGGGAATCATGTCACGCAGCACTTCGACCGCGTCGTGCTGGATGATGCGGATATTGTCTATCGATTGCGCTTCGATCAGCTTGAGCAGGTTGCCGACGCCCGGTGTGTGCACTTCCAGTGTTAGATAATCGATCTCCGGGTGGGCGGAGGCAATGGTCGCCGTGCTGTCGCCCATGCCGAAACCGATCTCGAGCACCTTCGGTGCGCTGCGTCCAAAAGCCTGATCCAGATCGAGTGGTCGTGCCACATAAGGGATGCCGTAGCGCGGCAACAGCGTATCGACCGCACGTCGCTGGGCCGTTGAAAGGTGGCCCTGCCGCAGGACGAAACTTCTGATGTGCCGCTGGCGCAGGTCTTCGGGTGCAGTCATCAGCTACGGGCCGAAGCGATGATGCCTGCGGTCGGTGAGCTGGGGCTGGCGCTATAGAGCTTTTTGGGCATGCGTCCGGCGAGATAGGCTTCGCGCCCGGCTTCCACGCCTTTCTTCATGGCCGAAGCCATCAACACGGGATCAGGGGCAGCGGCAATGGCCGTGTTCATCAGCACGCCGTCGCAGCCCAGTTCCATGGCGATGGCGGCATCGGAAGCAGTGCCCACGCCGGCATCCACAATAACCGGCACTTGCACGCGCTCCATGATCAGTTGCAGGTTCCACGGGTTCAGGATACCCATGCCAGAGCCGATCAGAGAGGCCAGCGGCATGATCGCTGCGCAGCCGATGTCTTCCAATTGCTTGGCAACGATGGGATCGTCCGAGGTGTAGACCATGACCTGGAATCCTTCGGCGACCAAAATCTTGGCTGCGGCAATGGTTTCGATCACATTGGGGTAGAGGGACTGCGGGTCACCCAGTACTTCCAGTTTGACCAGCGAATGGCCATCCAACAATTCGCGCGCCAGACGCAAAGTGCGCACCGCGTCATCGGCACTGTAGCAACCGGCCGTGTTGGGCAGGTAGGTGAATTTGGAAGGTGGCACGGCGTCGAGCAGGTTGGGCTCGTTGGCGTTCTGCCCCAGGTTGGTGCGCCTGATCGCAACCGTGACGATCTCGGCGCCACTGGCATCCAGCGCTGCACGAGTCTCGGTGAAATCCTTGTATTTGCCGGTGCCGACCAGAAGCCGGGAAGAATAGCGCTTGCCTGCAATGGTTAAAGTGTCATTCATATATATATGTTCCAGAATTGTGCTTACCCGCCGCCTACGGCAGCCACTATTTCAATCGTATCGCCATCTTCGAGTGCTTGAGAGGCGAACTGACTACGCGGGACGATCTCGCCGTTCCGTTCAAGCGCGATGCGCTTGCCGGTCAGGCCCATCTCTTCGATCAAAGCGGCGATGCTGAGGTTTGATGTTAATTGGCGAGCTGCGCCGTTGATACTGACTGTGATCACTTGATTGAATGATGCCCGTGTTAGAATCCGCGCCGCATTCTACACCATGCGGGTGTAGCTCAATGGTAGAGCAGAAGCTTCCCAAGCTTACGACGAGGGTTCGATTCCCTTCACCCGCTCCAGTCATAGTCCCCATCTCATTATCTCGAGAACATCCGCACGACGAGCAAGGCTGCTTTTTGACTTATATCAAATCGTGCGTTGCCAAATTTTCATAGTATCCGCCCCGCTTTCGTTGCGAAGCATCCCGACGGTTTTAGTGGGGTATGCTTGGCTCGGAACCAATTTAGGCTTTACTTGTCGCGCTCGCACTGCGACAATTTGCCGCGCTGTAGGTTTGCAACAAAGTGTGCGTCCGGTACGCAGGAATATTTGGGTACTTGGCGCATTGGTATTTTTAATTTCGCTCTGGGGAGGAGACTACTGTGGAAGCTAATCAAGCGACACCAGTAAAGTACGATATGGAGGTTGTGCGTTGGTTCACCATCGCTGCCGCCATTTATGCATGTGTAGGTACGCTCATCGGTGTGTACGTCGCATCGGAGCTGGCTTGGCCGTTCCTGAACTTTGACATCGCCGAAATTACTTTCGGCCGTCTGCGTCCGCTGCATACCAACGCCGTGATCTTCGCGTTCGGTGGTTGTGCACTGATGGCGACAGGCTTCTACATCGTGCAGCGCACAGGCGCTACCAAGTTGTGGAGCAACGGACTGGCATGGGCAACTTTCATCGGTTGGAACCTGATCATCGTTTCCGCAGTGATCACGCTGCCGCTGGGCTGGACTTCCGGCAAGGAATACGCCGAGCTGGAGTGGCCGATCGATATCGCGATCGCAGTTGTCTGGCTGATGTACGGTTTCAACTACATCATGACCATCGGCATCCGCAAAACCTCGCACATCTACGTTTCTAACTGGTTCACCATGGGCATGATCGTGATGATCACGTATCTGCATGTGGTCAACAGCATGGCGATCCCTGTCAGCATGACTAACTCCTTCTCCATCTACTCTGGCGTTCAAGATGCCATGATCCAATGGTGGTGGGGTCACAATGCGGTTGGTTTCTACCTGACTGGCGGCTTCTTGGCGATCATGTACTACTTCGTTCCGAAGCAGGCTGGTCGTCCGGTGTTCTCCTATCGTCTCTCCGTGCTGCACTTCTGGGCGCTGACATTCGGCTATGTTTGGCTGGGTGCGCACCACCTGCAGTACACCGCTTTGCCTGACTGGACCGGCTCCTTGGGCGCCGCTGTCTCTCTGGCTATGATCATCCCGTCCTGGGGTGGTGCGATGAACGGCATGATGACCTTGTCCGGCGCTTGGGACCGTCTGCGTACCGACTACATCCTGCGCTTCCTGGTTGTGGCTTTGGCGTTCTACGCGATGTCCACTTTCGAAGGTCCTGTGATGTCCATCAAGACCGTTAACGCTCTGTCTCACTACACCGACTGGACTGTTGGTCACGTGCACTCCGGTGCGCTGGGCTGGATGGCGATGGTTGCCTACGGCGCGATGTACCACATGGTCAAAAAGCTGTGGGGCGTGGAGAAGATGTACTCCGAAGGCCTGGTGAACGTTCACTTCTGGCTGGCTACCATCGGTACCGTGGTCTACGTCGTGGCGATGTGGGTCTCCGGCATCATGCAGGGCCTGATGTGGCGCGACTACGATGAGTACGGCACGCTGACCTATACCTTCGTTGAATCTGTTTCCGCCATGCATCCGTACTACGCGATGCGTGCGATCGGCGGTCTGATCTTCAACATCGGTACCTGGATCGCTCTGTACAACATCGTGATGACTGTGCGCACTGCAAGTTCTGCACGCAGTGCCAGCGCTGTTCCGGCTAATGCATAAGGGGAGTGAATAATATGTCTGATCACGACAAAATCTACTCGACACAACTTCAGGACAAGACAGAGCGCAGTACGCTCCTGATGTTCGTGTTGACCGCAATCGCCGTGGCAATCGGCGGTATCGTGGAAATCGTGCCGCTGTTCTATCTGCCGAACACGGCGATGTGCCAGAACGATCCTACCTGCAACAACACGCAGCACAAGGATCTGAACGGCAACGTCATCCCGATGGACAAGATCATCTGGAATCCGGCTACTTCAGCAAGCAAGACGCTGAACGACTGGCAACCCGGTGACGGCGTTCGTCCATATAAGACGCTGGAGCTGGCAGGTCGTAACGTCTACATCCGCGAAGGCTGTTTCCTGTGTCACTCGCAGATGATCCGTCCGTTCCGCGACGAGAAAGACCGTTATGGCCACTACTCCATCGCTGAAGAGTCCATGTACGACCACACCTACCAGTGGGGTTCCAAACGTACCGGTCCTGATCTGGCCCGTTTGGCAGGCAAGTACTCTGACGAGTGGCATCGTCGCCATCTGATGTATCCGCGCGATGTGGTGCCCGAGTCCGTGATGCCTAACTACTTCTGGCTGGCTGACAAGAAGGTGGACATCGCTGAGACTGTGGAAACCATGAAGGTTCTGACCATCATGCCGTTCAACCCGGTGCCGAAGACTATCTATACCGACGAGTACATCGCCGGTGCGGCGGCCGAGCTGGAAGGCAAGACCGACTTGGACGCTCTGATCGCCTACCTGCAGAGCATGGGTAACCACGTCAAGTTCGAAGAAGGCGTGAACTACCGTGATTAAACTGTTGGAACACCTTGGTATGGATGTGCAGACCATGACGACCAATGACTGGCTGGGGGTGTTCTTTGCCCTGGTCGCCGCGATCGGCATGGTAGTGACCTACGTCATGGTGTTCCGACCGTCCAATAAGCAAAATTTCGAAGCCCAGAGCCGCATGGCTCTGGACGACGAGGACCCTATCAAATTGGGAGAAAAAAGATGAGCGACAAACACGATGCAAGCAGCGTGCCAACGACTGGGCACGTCTGGGATGACGATCTGGGTGACTATATCAATCAGCCGCCCAAGTGGTGGATGCTGGGCCTGACAGCCAGCGCGATCTGGTGTGTGGTGTACTGGCTGTATTACCCGGCATTCCCGATCTCAAACGCGGGTTACTTCACCAAGGGCCTTGGTGGCTGGACAGCGATCGGCGAGATGGAAGCTGACAAGAGCGTGGTGGACGAAGTGCGCGGCAAGTATGAAGCCAAGCTGAAGGACATGACGCCTGCTGCAATCCTGGCAGACAGCGAATTGACAGAGTACGTGACGCGTTCCGGTAAAGTGCTGTTCGGCGACAACTGTGCAGCATGCCACGGCACCAACGGTGTCGGCACACACGACAAGTTCGGCCTGTTCGCACCTGTCCTGAATGACGATGACTGGCTGTTCGGTGGCACTATCGACACTATCCATGAGACCATAGCAGGCGGTCGTCAGGGCATGATGATGGCGCACGCTGACATACTGTCCGAAGCCGAGATCGACACGCTGGCAAACGCAGTTGCAGCCGGCAAGCCGACCTCTACACCGCTGTTCGCCGAGAAAGGCTGTACTGCCTGCCACGGTGAAGACGGCAAGGGTATGCAAGCCATGGGTTCTGCCAACCTGACCGACAGCGTGTGGCGTTTCGACAGCTCCGTCGAAGGCATCAAGTACACTATCAAAAATGGTGTGAATGCCGGTACGCCAGAGACTCGAGTGGCAGTGATGCCTGCGTTCCAGGGCGGCAAGCTGTCTGATGCAGAGATCAAGAAGCTGGCTGTGTATGTTTACAAGTTCGGCGGTGGTCAAGCGCAGTAATCTTGTGAGGCCTGCATGAGGGACTTGTGCAGGTCATAACGTAAGGAGAGCAGCTATGAATCAGGATATGGTTTTTTGGGGTGTGATCATTGCACTGGTAGGTTCCATCATTGTTCCGCTATGGCTGTTCTACAAAGCCTATACCAACGCAGTCAAAGCAGCCGAAGAGAAAGAGAAAGAGAAGCGCTAACAATGGCTTCATGCAAAAAGGAGGAGAGTTCGCTCTCCTCCTTTTTCTTTGTATGAAAAATCACTGAACTGCATGGGCTAAAGCAGTAAAATCACGCGCTCACGAGACAGATGTCCCGGTTGTTGTCCGGCGACATAATGCGCATTCAGGAGGCGGTATGAATCAGGAAGTCGGCAAGAAAGAGCCTGGTGAAGTCACCACGCTGTATAACGAGTTTGAAACCTGGACAGTCAACACGGGTGGGCAAACTATCCACGCCAAGCGTATGCCAGGCTTCTTCCGCACTTTTAAGGATAGAGCGCAACTGGCATTGTGGCTGCCTTTCTTTCTGCTTCCTTACCTGCGCTGGAATGGAAAGCAAGCCATCTTGTTTGACATTGACCACAATCAGTTCCACTTCTTCAGTTTGACGGTGTTGCCGCAAGATATATGGATGCTGTCGCTGGTGCTGCTGGTGGCCGCGATGACGCTCTTCGCCGTGACTTCGGTGGCTTCGCGCGTGTGGTGCGGCTATTTCTGCTTCCAGACTGCATGGACTGACTGGTTCACTTGGCTCGAAGACAAGATAGAGGGGAATCCGACGGCCAGGCGCAAGCTTGATAGCGCGCCTTGGGGATTGGATAAGCTGCGCAAGAAAGTACTTAAACACACACTTTGGGCGTTGATTGCGCTTCTGACAGGGATAAGCTTCTCGATCTGGTTTGTGGATGCCTTCGACTATTGGAATCGGTTGATCCATTTGCAATTGCCGATGGTGGGCTGGGTTGTCCTCGTCATGTTCTTCGTTGGAACCTACATCCTGGCGGGCTTTCTGAGAGAGCAGACCTGTTTCTGGCTATGCCCATATGCACGAATCCAGGGGGTGATGACTGACAATCAGACCATATTGCCGACCTATGACTACACGCGTGGCGAGCCGCGCGGAAAGATCCGCAAGGGAGGCGAGGCAGTAGCGCCACAAGGGGACTGTATCGACTGCTTCCAGTGTGTGCAGGTCTGTCCGACCGGGGTGGATATCCGCAACGGTCAGCAATTGGGCTGTATCACCTGCGGGCTTTGCATTGATGCCTGTGATGTGGTGATGGACAAGATCAACAAGCCGCGCGGTTTGATCCGCTATGCGTCGCTGGACGAGCTCTCGGGACAGCCCGCCAAGAAGATCTATCAGCATCCGCGTACGCTGGTATATCTCAGCATCATTTTGATTGCGCTAGCCGGCATCGTATGGGGTTTGACTCATATGGGTTCAATGATGCTGAAGATCGTACACGAGCGTCAGCCGTTGTACGTGCAGATGAGCGATGGGTCCATCCAGAACAAGTTCGACTTCAAAGTGCTGAACAAAACCGACAAGGACTTCAGAGTCAAGGTCACTGCAGAGGGTGGCGTGAAAGATCAGATCATCATCGGGGCAGAACAAAGCCCGATGACACATCATGGCCGGCAAACATCCTTTACGATCTTTGTCAAAGCACCCTCCACCAACATCGTGAAAGATGTCGTGCCGATACAGTTCAGAGTCGAGAGCGTGGAAGATCCAAATGTATTTGCTGAGTACACCAGCAAATTCTACGGCCCTAACAAATAACGGAACAGACAGATGATTTCTCAAGATCACAAATCGGGGCTGCGTAACCCTTGGTTACTTGGCATGCTGGGCCTCATCGTGGTGGTGCTTGCGGTCAATGCAGCCTTTATCTGGTTCGCGACACATGACCAGTCATCGCTGATAGACCGCGAATACAAAACCAAGGACCGCAAGAGCAATACACAGTTACTCAGTGAATTGGGCAGGCAACAAGCATTGGGATGGAAGGCCACCATCAATAAGCCAAAATCCTTGATCCAGGGACAGCCTACGATGTACGAGATATCGGTGATGGACAAGGACGGCATGCCTGTAAGCGGCGAGATGGAGGTAGAGGCATATCGCGCATCGGATGCCAGCAAAGACTTCATCACCGCATTCAAAGAAGTCGCAGCAGGGAATTACCAGGGTTACGTAAGCTTTCCGTTAAAGGGCTACTGGGAGTTGCATATTCATCTCAAGCGCGGCAACGATGAGATCGCAGTAGATACAGAGCGATTCATGGTTGTAGAGGCGGCTCATTGATAGCGCTCTATCGATGAGCCACGGTAACAACGTTTCGGCAGGCTGCTTCAATTGCGGCCTGCCGATTCCGGCAGATGCCGAATTCGCGGCAGTACTCGAAGGCAAGCATAGGGATTTTTGCTGTTTTGGTTGTCAATCGGTATGCGGCGCCATCTATGAAGCAGGCTTGCAGGGCTATTATCAGCGCACGCCGGAAGGTGTTTTGCTGGCGCCGCCACCCGAGCCCCCCAAAGACATCGACATCTACGACTTCGATGAAGTCCAGCAGGAATTCACTTCTTGCTCGGGTGACGCGCGCGCCATCCACTTATTGGTTGAAGGTATCCACTGTGCGGCATGCGTATGGTTGATCGAGAGAGGCCTGAAAAAAGTGCCGGGTGTGCTCTCGGCTGAAGTCAATCTGGCAACCAAGCGCTTGCACGTGAAGTGGGATAACAGCAAGACCAAGTTATCAGACCTGATCAAAGCGCTGGTTCGTATCGGCTACTCGGCGGTGCCCTACGACCCTGAAAGCGCAGAAGGTGCCATAAAGAAAACCAACCGCGCCATGTTATTCAGGCTGTTCTTCGCCGGTTTTGCAGCAATGAACATGATGTGGATCGCCATCGCGCTCTACAGCGGTGCCAATCAGGATGAGTTCCGCGGCTTTTTCCACTGGATGGGCCTGCTATTGGCAACGCCGACGCTGTTCTATTCGGGTTATCCCTTCTTCAAAGGCGCGGCTGGCGGACTCAGGGCGGGACATCTGACCATGGATCTGCCGATCGTGCTGGGATTGTCGGTCACTTTTGCTTACTCACTCTATGTCACGTTGACCAATAATCAGCACGGCGAAGTCTACTTCGACACCGTCACGAATCTGACCTTTGTCATTTTGATTGGGCGCTACCTTGAGGGTATGTTCAGGCACCAGGCGCTGTCAGCAACCAAGCGCCTGATGGAGCTTCAACCAAGAGTGGCAATGGTGATCAAGGAAGGCGTGGAAAAGATGACACCCATCCGCGCAGTGATGCTCGGGGATCAGGTGCTGGTAAAGCCGGGCTACACCGTCCCGGTCGACGGTGTGGTAATGGAGGGCAGCAGCGCAGTGGACGAATCGATGTTGAGCGGAGAGTCGGCGCCGGTAAACAAGTGTGTGGGCGACACTGTCTCCGCAGGGACCGTCAATACATCGGGGGCCTTGCTGGTTGAAGTGCGTAGCCAGCTGCAAGACACGACGCTCTCCAAGATCATCCGCCTGGTTGAGGAGGCGCAATCTTCGAAAGCGCCTATACAGCGACTGGCCGACACGATAGTGCCCTGGTTCGTGCTGGTGACGCTGTTGTGCGCATGTGTGACTTTCTTCATCTGGAACACGCAAGACTTTGAATTGGCGCTGATGGCGGCAACATCTGTGCTTATCATCACTTGTCCGTGTGCGCTTGGCATGGCTACACCTATGTCGATTGCGGTCGCATCCGGTCTTGGGGCCAAGCATGGCATCCTGGTAAAGAACGGGCTCGTGTTGGAAACCCTCTCCAGGGTGACGCACTTTGTTTTCGACAAGACCGGGACGCTGACAGAAGGAAAGATGAGTGTGGCGCAATCCGAGATCGTGGCGGGGGTGGATGCCGGGGCGATGATAGCCAGGGCGGCGGCGGCAGAACGTTACAGCGAACATAGCACTGCGCGCGCTATCGTTAATTTTGCAGAGGATCATCAATATCCTTTCCGCGCCATCGAAGTGCATGGTTTTCACGCAACTGCCGGCCTGGGGATCGCCGCTACGGTCGGCGGACAGGAGGTCCGGCTTGGCAGCGCGGGCTGGCTGACACAGTGTGGTGTGGAGCTGGACGAGACATTGCAGTCGCAGGCGCATCGCTGGGAGTCTCAGGCGATGAGTTGTGTTTATATGGCCTGCGCCGGTCGACATGTGGCGATATTCGGACTGGCAGACCAGTTGCGCGCAGATGCACAGCTGATGGTGGATGCCTTGCGTGAGGCCGGTATAGGCATGACTTTGCTGAGCGGCGACCGTCGTCCGGTGGCAGAAGCCATCGCCAGTCAATTGGGCGGGATGGAAGTGATCGCCGAGGTGATGCCACAGGACAAGGATCGGGTCATCCAGGGACTGCAACAGCGGGGCGAGATCGTGGCGATGGTGGGAGATGGCGTCAATGACGCGCCTGCCCTGATCCGATCCAATGTGGGTATCGCGCTGGGATCGGGAACCGATGTGTCCATCGATAGTGCGGATATCGTGCTGATGCACAATGAATTAAGCAAAGTGCTGCAGGCCACTCAACTGTCGCGGCGTACCTTGCTCACAATCAAGCAGAATATCGGTCTATCATTCGTATATAACCTGATCATGGTGCCTTTGGCCATGATGGCAAAGGTCAGTCCACTAGTGGCGGCGATCACCATGCCGATCAGTTCATTGATCGTGATCGGTAATGCAGCACGTATACGCACAATGTTCAGGAAGTGAGGCAGATATGGAAGTGATCTACAGTTTGATTCCGGGCATGATGTTCTTCGGCGTCCTCTTCGTGATCGTACTGATCATAGCCGTGAAAAAAGGGCAATACGAGGATATGGAAGGGGGCGGCCAACGCATCCTGATGGATGACGACGAAGACATGATGCCGCATCCGACCAGAAAGCCGGATGCGGATGAAAAGGCTACTTAGTACTTGCTGCAGTTTGGGCTTGTAGCGGCTTCACCAGCTTGTCGAACTCCGTGGGTGAGACGTACTGCAAGATTGGCTTCTCGCCCTCGCCCATGGTGATATCCAAACCGTGTTGCGGATAGAGCCAGTGGGTGGTGCCGTGCTTCTCTTCCTTGATGACCTGTGCGGGCTCGCCGAAACGCTTGAGAAACAGCGTTTCATCGACCCTTACTCCGGGCATGTAGGTCAGGCTGCTGATGGGCGCATTGCGCAGAATGGAAATGTCATCGGGGGTAAGGGTGATCTTCTTGCCGCTACCTGTTCCTGCCATGCGCAAACCGCGCTCGTACATCACTTTCAGCTCGGCATCCGGAATGTCTGCAGTCAGCACCACGCGGGAACGCAAGCCCGCCAGATTAATCTGCTCGAAGAACAGCTCGGCGGACAATGCACCCGCCGGCGATTTGAACAGACTGGGTTCCCCCTCTTCCTTGAAACGCGTCTCCGCATCACCGAGTTTCGATTGGCCCAAGGTCAGTCCGAACACCTTTACAGCATTCGGCGCTGGATGTTCGATATGCCAAGGCAGGTCCTCTCTGTCCGGGCGATCACCCGGGATCAGGAAAGAGCCGAAAATGATAACGACGGAAAAAATTCCGACGCCCCAGTAGATCTTTTTCTCAGTTGTCATTGCGCTCTAATTTGAATTCGTTCAGGCAGTAGTGGCGGAGTTAGAAGTGACCGCCCCCTTGGGAAGCTTGCTGCTCTTGGCTTGATGCACAGCATCGTTGCCCAGCACGATCAGTATCAGCAGGGAAACCATGAAGGGGAGCAAGCCAACGCCGCCCAGCAAGGCGATTGTCGCAATCTTGGACCAGCCCATGGCGCTGGAAAGCCATAATCCGCCGGCCATCACGCAACAAGCCACGATCAACAGCCACATGAAATGCGAGTTGCGTTTGTGTGCGAGTGCCCAGTGGGCTTTGACGAATACGGTTTCATCGCTGGCAGCGATCGTGCGCGCCTTGAAGAGGATGTAGCCGGTGATCGCAAACGATGTGAAGGGCACGATCAGTACCATCAGCGGAAAGGTGCTGAACACGCCGAACGTGGATGCAAATACCAGGATATGGTTGAACACCAGATTGATCAGGAATATCTCGTGTGGCCACTTGGCACGCACGATCTCGTCGGGAGTGGCAATATATTTTTCGCTCATGGGATGCCTCTGGATTGAAGTGAAGTTGCGGGGTATCGGTCTTGGGAAGTAAATGTGGAAGCCGTCATTTGCCGACCATCGCGCGCAGCTTGGGTAAGGCCAGGATCTCTACTGCACGCGCCTTGACCTGTATCAAGCCTTCTTCCTGGAAATGGGAGAAGGCGCGGCTGACGGTCTCCAGTTTGAGGCCAAGATAGCTGCCGATCTCCAGTCGCGACATGCGCAGCCGGAGCTGGGTGGCGGACATGCCGTGTATGGCGTTGCGCTGCGACATGTTGAGCAGAAAAGCTGCCAAACGTTCTTCGGCGCGCATGGAGCCCAAGAGCAGCATGATGCCTTGGTCGCGAACGATCTCGCGGCTCATGATCTTGTAAAGATGGCGCTGCAGGCTGGGGATCTCGCGGCTCAGCTCAGCAAGCCTTGCATAGGGGAGTTCGCAAACTTCGCTGTCTTCCATGGCCAGCGCTTCGCAGGTATGGACATCGGTACTGATCGCTTCCAGACCGATGATCTCGCCGGCCATCAGGAAGCCGGTGACCTGCTCGCGTCCGTCCTCATGTAACACGCGGGTCTTGAAAGAGCCACTACGGATGGCGTGCAACGATTTGAACCGGTCTCCGGAGCGATAGAGGTAGTCGCCCGTCTCATAGCTGCGTTTCTGGTTGCTCAATTCCTCCAGACGCGCCATTTCGTCCGGCGTCAGGTCGACGGGGAGGCACAACTCGCGCAGATTGCAATTGGAGCAGGCGACCCGCAGACGTGTGATCTCGGTTTGGTTTATGTCGTTCAAAGCCACGTTCATCAAAGGGTTGATACGGGGCTATTTTGACATATATCAAGTCAAACGGGCAGCAAACTGGCATAGTTACGCCCTTGCTAGAGGAGGAGAGGATGAACGAGGCAGTAAATCAACTGGTTGTGGACTTGGAACTGATACGCAGGCTGGACAAGAACGGGCCTCGCTACACTTCATATCCCACTGCGGACCGGTTCGTCGAGGCGTTCAACGCCGAGAGTTATAGTCATTGGCTGGCAAAGCGTGAGATAGGCGGTGTAGGACGCCCGCTTTCACTTTATATCCATATCCCGTTCTGCAACACACTGTGTTTCTATTGTGCTTGCAACAAAGTCATCACGAAGGATCGCAGCAAATCAGCAGAATATGTGCGCTACCTGATCAAGGAAATGGCGATGCAGGCAGAGCTGCTGGGGCCTAGTCAGGTCGTGGAACAGCTGCATTTTGGCGGCGGTACGCCGACGTTCATGAGCGATGACGAGATCCGTGAAGTGATGGCAGCGATAGGCAAGTACTTCAAGCTGGTCGATGACGGTGAATACTCCATCGAGATCGATCCGCGCAAGGTCAGCGACGAGACCATCGCCCTGCTTGGAGCGACCGGTTTTAACCGTATCAGCATCGGCGTACAGGATTTCGATGATGATGTGCAAAAAGCGGTCAATCGTATCCAGAGCGAGGAAGAGACGCTGCGCATCATCAACGCGGCACGCGCCAACGGATTCAAATCGGTCAGCATCGATCTGATCTACGGCTTGCCGAAACAGACGCTGGAAGGTTTCGGGCGCACGCTGGATCGTGTGATCGCGGCCGATCCGGATCGACTGTCGATCTATAACTATGCGCACATGCCCACCATCTTCAAGCCGCAGCGTCGCATCCATGAAGAGGATCTGCCGGCGGCGCAGGTGAAGCTGGACATCCTGAGCATGGCGGTCAACAAGCTGACCGGTGCCGGTTACGTGTATATCGGCATGGACCATTTTGCCAAGCCTGAGGACGAGCTTGCCGTGGCACAACGCGAAGGCCGTTTGCACCGGAATTTCCAGGGGTATTCGACCCATTCCGATTGCGACCTGGTTGCCCTCGGTGTGAGTGCTATCGGCAAGATAGGCCCGACCTACAGCCAGAACTACCGGGAGTTGGAGCCCTATTACGATGCGCTGGATCGTAACGAGCTTCCCATCATGCGTGGTCTGGAATTGAACTCGGACGATCTGGTGCGGCGCGCGATCATCCAGGCGCTGATGTGCCACTTCGAGATATCCAAGGAATCGTTCAATATCTCGTATCTGATCGACTTCGATAGCTACTTTGCGGCCGAGATGAAGGAGCTGGAGGAATATGCGAGTGAAGGATTGCTCGAGTTATCCCCGCAGTGGATCACCGTCACGCCCAAGGGGCGCATGCTGATACGCAACATTTGTATGGTGTTCGACAAGTATCTGCGCACACGTCAGGAACACGCACGTTACTCTAAGGTAATATAAGTCCGGAATGCAGCCTGTGCCTCGCAATCGAGCGAGCGCGGGCAGCTCTATGGAGGAGACCCCGTAATCAGGGGAAGACATGACAATAAAAGTAGATGATTTTCGCCTGAAGCTCGGCCAGCACGAGCTGGTCCCCATCATGATCGGCGGCATGGGGGTCGATATCTCCACGGCTGACCTGGCTCTGGAAGCTGCCCGCCTGGGTGGTGTCGGCCATATCTCCGATGCGATGCTGCCGACCGTATCCGATCGCCGATACGACACCGGTTTCGTCAAAGAGAAGCTGCAGCAGTACAAGTACAACATCGAGAACTCGGACAAGACATCGGTCAAGTTCGATCTTGGGCACATCGCCGAATCGACCCGTTTACACGTGAGCAAGACCATGGAGCGCAAGCGCGGTAGCGGCATGGTATTCATCAACATCATGGAAAAGCTGACCATGAACTCGCCCCGCGATACGTTGCGGGTGCGCTTGCATGAGGCCTTGTCCGCCGGCATCGATGGCATCACCCTGGCGGCGGGTTTGCACCTTGGCTCATTCACCCTGATGGAAGATCACCCGCGTTTCCGCGAAGCGAAGCTGGGCATCATCGTCTCGTCGGTGCGCGCGCTGCAATTGTTCCTGCGCAAGAACCTCAAGACCAAGCGTCTGCCTGATTTCGTTGTCGTTGAGGGGCCGCTGGCTGGCGGTCATCTGGGCTTCGGCATGGATTGGGCGCAATATGATCTGCGTACCATCGTCAACGAGATACATGCGTTCTTGCGAGCGGAGAGCCTTGATATCCCGGTGATCCCGGCGGGCGGCATCTTCACCGGCAGTGACGCCTCGGCTTACCTGCAGGAAGGTGCAGGCGCTGTGCAGGTGGCGACACGCTTCACTGTGGCTAAAGAATGTGGTTTGCCGCCGGATGTGCAGCAGGAATACTTCAAGGCCAGCGAAGACGATATCGAAGTGAACGGCACTTCGCCCACCGGATATCCCATGCGCATGTTGAAGAACAGCCCCTCCACCGGTTCGGGCATCCGTCCCGGATGCGAGTCATACGGCTATCTGCTGGATGCCAACGGTCGCTGCGACTACATCGACGCTTACAACCGCGAAGTCGCCGCGCATCCCGGCGAGAAGAAGATCGTGGTGTTCGACAAGACTTGTCTGTGCACCCACATGCGTAACTTCAAGTGCTGGACCTGCGGGCAGACCACCAGTCGCCTGAAAGACACCACGCACAAGCTGGCGGACGGGAGCTACCAGTTGCTGAGCGCCGAGCACGTGTTCAAGGACTACCAGTTCAGTACCGGCAATAAGATCGCCCTGCCAGAATGATCCTCAGGTAGCTCCGGAACAGACTGCACATTGCGGGTCGCGCGCCAGTTTCATGACGCGCGGCTGCATAGTCAGCGCATCCAGCGTAAGCAGTCTGCCATGCAGCGTATGTTCCATCCCCGCCAGCAACTTCAATGCTTCGGCAGCTTGCATGCTGCCCACGATGCCGACCAGCGGCGCGAACACGCCCATCACCGCGCAACGCGTCTCTTCCGCTTCGCTGTCTTCGGGATAGAGGCAGTTGTAGCAGGGACTGTCCGGACGGCGAAAATTAAATACAGACACTTGGCCATCGAAGCGCGTGGCGGCACCTGACACCAGCGGTTTCTTGGCTGCGGCACAAGCGCGGTTCAAAGCGTAGCGCGTGGGGAAATTGTCGCTGCAATCCAGCACGATGTCCGCCTCTGCCACCAGGGCGGTCAGGCGTGCCTCGTCGGCCCGTTCTTGCACAGTTTTTATGCTTACTTCGGGATTGATTGCATTCAACGTTTGCCGGGCAGATTCGACTTTTGCTATGCCGATACTCGCGGTGCGATGTGCCAGTTGGCGTTGCAGGTTGGTGAGGTCGACCTGGTCATCGTCGCACAAGGTAAGCGTGCCGACGCCGGATGCAGCGAGGAACATGGCGGCAGGCGAACCC
>Ga0180732_1000436_pt1 | contig 36579 bp, 29 predicted proteins | sample KR11_01MetaG_FD_148674 | JGI IMG/M metagenome (GOLD analysis project Ga0180732, IMG submission 148674) | Groundwater microbial communities from the Olkiluoto Island deep subsurface site, Finland - KR11_0.1 MetaG | ecosystem: Environmental > Aquatic > Deep subsurface > Groundwater | place...
ATGCCGGACTTGATCCGGTATCCAGAACCCAATGGAATTACTGGTTTCCGGCCTTCGCCGGAATGACAAAAGTGGAGTTTTCCAGCTTTTTACATGTCTATGAAATCTAAATGCGGTTACCCTGGTATCCCGGCAGAGCCGGGAGTTTACCCGTGATAATTAAAAACACATAGTTTTGGATGAATTCAATAGAAAATATAAAAAGGTTTGACAGAGATATTTATAAAACTGTAAACTGCGGAAAAGATAAAATTGATTTTCTTAATTTACACTTCACTCTGTAAATAGTGAGTTCTCATAAAGAGTTTATTATCATTATTTGAAATGACTTTTTATCCATTTTATATTGTTAGATAAAAGGAGATTATCCCATGCCTTTCAAGATTAAACCAGCTTCTTATTTTGTATTGATTATTTTATTTATTTTTATGCAAAATAGTTTGGCTGTGGCTCAGCCTGTTAACGTAGAAGCTTCTGCAGAGAATGAGCATGCAGTTGGAAATGAAACCGGTTCTGAAGTTGTCGATAAAGAAGTTGTTAAAAAGCTTAATAAAATGACTCCTGAAGAAATTGCCGTTCTCGACAAAAAACTCGCTGATGCTCTTGTCCTTTACTATGACAGAGATTTTGCCCGGGCGCTTCCGATTTTTAAGGAAATTGCAAGCAAGGCTGAGACAATGGATGTTATGTTCTGGATTGGCACAAGCGCAATGAGAACCGGCGAAAGCGATCTTGCGGTTAAAAAATTCAAACAAATGCTTTCGATAGATCCGAAATTAAACAGGGTAAGACTTGAGCTTGCCGCAACATATTTTAAAACTGGAAATTTAGATGAGGCCCGCAAAGAACTCGATATTGTGAGAGCTGCGTCTCCTCCTAAAGCAGTTCTTGATAATATATCAAAAATGTTGGCCGCGATTGATGAAAAAAATAAAAAAATATTCTGGAATCTAAGGGTTGCAGAAGGCTTCATGTGGGATGACAATATAAATTCAGGCCCCGATCTGGATACGTATCAGGTTTTTGGTGGATTTCTTACCCCGAATAAGCTGACAGCCAAGCTGAGTGATGAAGCTTTTATAACGAGCGTTGCAGGAAATCTTCTTGTTGATATGGGAGAAGCAAAAGGGCTTATGTGGAATACTTCACTCTCTTTTTATAACAAAGCGCATCTTGATTATAGCCAGTTTGATTTCCTTTCAATTGATGTAAATACCGGTCCATGGTGGGTAAAACAAAAAGATATTTTAAAACTTCCTGTAGGTTATACAGAAAGAGAATACGGGAGTGACCGCCTTTCATATGCTTTTCATATTGATCCGGAATTTGAGCATCATTTTAACCAGTATTTCAGTTTAAAAACACTTTTTTCTTACACTACAGAGAATTTTTATTTTACCAGCAGGTCGGGACTGGATAATGAGAGATACCGTTTTGAACTTGCTCCGTCTTTTTATCTTGATAACCGAAAGCATGTTTTTTCTCTAACAACCGGGTATGATTATATGGATGCTGATGATGATCGATATACATATGATGGACCATACTTGGGGTTGTCTTATTTTACGAGGTTTCCCACCAATACCGAACTTTTTGTGCAGTATATGTGGACAAAGAAAGACTTTGATGACAAACCTCTTCTCTATATCAAGGGCAGGCAAGATGAGCGTGATGGCATAACCGCCATAGTGAGCCAGGGATTTTTAAAATATTTTTATACCTCATTTGCTTTTACTTACACTGATAACAATTCCAATGCAGATATCTATGATTATGATCGCACAACTTATACTTTAAGTTTAGGCTGCCGTTTTTAATCAGGGAGGAATTTATGAAGAGACACTTAATATTTTTATTGTTTACGGTTTTAATTTTGCCGGGATGGGCTTGTTTATCGTTTGCCGATAACAAAACTGATACCAATATTGTCCGTGGTAAATCAGTATCAGAAAGCCTTCTTCCTGATGAGCTTAAATCTATAAAAGTTGAAGATTATTTTATTAAATCAAATGAATTGCCCGCAGGAACGATTCAAAAAGCCTCCGGTCATGTTGTAGTAGTACATAAGGATACAAACAAAGCTTATTATGCAATAAACGGGGATACAGTTTATCAGCAGGATGTTTTTTATACCCTTAAAGATTCCAGATGCCGTATCAGGTTTAATACGGAAGATGTTATAATAATGGGTGAAAACGGTAAGATTATAGTTGAAGAGGTAACAGAAGATAATGTCTCCAAAAGCAAAAAATCTGTCATGAGCATGCTTAGGGGCAAAGCCATGTTCTATGTGGTTCGTCTGTTTAAATATAAAAGCATTTTAGCTTCTGTGAAAACTCCCACTGCTGTAATGGGTGTAAGGGGAACCAAGTTTGGCGTTGAAGTAAGAAAAGCCGGTGAAAAAATAGCTGACCTTTCAGACGAAAGCTTGATATATCTTGCTGAAAATGGCTCGGGAAATTTTGAAACTATCATTTACGGTTTTGACGGTACTGTTGATGTAACTTCCGTTGCTGATGGCAGTACAAACAGTGTCGGAGCCGGCGAAAATCTATTTATTGATAATCTTGGGGCAGGTAATGTTGAACCTACAGATCCAAATATTGCAAATCAGTTTATTCAACAGACCGAAGGAGGCGGATTTATTCTTTCCGGAATTCCAGGTTCAATTGAAGAAGTTGCCGGAGATAACATTATTATCAACACTGATAGTTCCGATAGTTATATGGATAATGTTTCCCAGACTCTAACCGGTTTGACGATTGACGAATCCGCTCGACCTGTAAATAAATTTGGTTATTTTACTTCAATGTTAACAATGGTTGAGCAAAATAATAATTATACAGGCACCTATATAAGTACATCCATGCAAAATCTGGATCATCATGGTGCAGTGGCCACTGATATCGTCTATGAAAACGGTGACATGAAACTGGATGCTTCAGGAGGATTGATTAACGCCAAATTAACCGATCTGCAAGTTAATGAAGATACAATTTCCGGCAATTATCCTGTCAGCTTTTCAGAACTCGGACATAATGTATATTTGGAATGGGGATACTGGACTCAGACCGCACCTATGAACGTCAATAGTTACAGTTACGTTGTTGACAATCGGGGATACTACATAGTTGGAGATCCAACCTTGGCTAATGATATGGCTATCTTGCATAATCTTGGAGGCTGGTGGTCATATACCGGGGGCGCAGAGGGAACCTTTTGGACAAATACCGGTGGCGATAGCATGACTGGTTCTTTTGATGCCAAGGTAAATTTTATGGAAAATGATATTTCAGAATATAATCTTTCTGTTACGGGAGGCGGACACAGCGCAAGCGTAACAGATGCAAGCGGCGTTTTAACAAACGAATCACCTAACTTTAGTCTTAGCGGCGGTAACTCAGCAATAGATGGTCAACAGGCAACTTTTTCTGCTTACGGGTCTTTTTATGGACCTGCGGCACAGGGCATTGGAGGAGCATGGAGCATCAATCCTGTTTCAACAGGAGGGCATGCCACCGGCATATTCCACGGAAGCAACCAGGGTCCAACCGCTGCTCCATGATAGGTTTTAAGAGTTGGAAACAGAATTTATTCTATTTCAGCAGCCGGGATATATAACCAAAGCTGATAATTTTGCAGGGGAATTTATTTTGATTTAAGTGTATATGTTCCGTTCCAGCCGTTACCCGGAGGATTTGTTTTATATTCATTGCAGCGGGCCAGCATTGTTTTGCTTGGCCCGTCGCTTATTGTTATATCAAGAGCTGATATGAAGTGTGATATCGCCTGATCCCAGTTTGTCTTCCTGTATGCTGCAAGCCCTTTCGCATAATAGTCAAAAGTCTTACGCATTCTGTCATCTACGTCTTTGGAATACCCGACAAGCTCGTAAATGGTTACCGGCTCATTTTTTCCTACCACACTTACCGAATCTATTTCGCGTATTGCAATATCACTTCCAAGAGCCGTTGCCGTGGTATCGCTTATTAATGAATATATTCCATAAATTTTATTAACGCTTTCAAGCCTTGAGGCGATATTAACGGTATCTCCCATCATTGTATAGTTCTTTCTGGTTTTTGATCCCATGTTGCCTACAACGGCAGGACCACTGCAAATACCTGCGCGCATTTTAAGAGTCGCTTTATTCTCCTGTTTCCATTTTGTTCTGAGATCAACCAATTTTTTCTGCATTTTAATACAGGCCATGCAAGCTACTTCAGCGTGATTGGGTAAATTATTCGGAGCTCCAAAAAAAGCTACTATCGCATCGCCTACGTATTTGTCCACAGTTCCTTCATATTCAACAATAATATCACTCATTTCACTAAGAAATTCATTTAATAATTCGACAAGTTCTTTAGGAGAAAGAGATTCGGATATAGTTGTAAATCCCTGGATATCTGAAAAAAATGCAGTAATTTCCCGTTCCTGTCCGCCAAGATCAAGCTTTTCAGGAAATTCTATCAGCTGTTTTACTACTGAAGGGGCAAGGTAGGTGGAAAAAGCGTCTCTGATAAATTTTTTCTGTTTCGATTCCGCAAAATATTTATATAATGTTATGCTGACATAGACAATAAGCATGGCAGAAAGCGGGTATACAATGTTTAATATCCATCCTTTTTCTGAAAAAAGAAACTGGCATAAAACAATATATCCGGCAAACAATAACGATAATACGCCAACACTTGTTAAAGCGCTGGTTCTCGGCATCACTAATCCAAGCATAAGACCTGCAATAATTATAGCTAATATATCAAAGATGGTAGCCCATCCCGGTTGGCACATGAAATTTTTTGATAAAATGCTGTCAACAATATTTGCATGAATCTCAAGACCGGGAAAAACACTGGAAAATGGAGTTACTCTTTGATCGTAAATCCCTACTGCTGTCACACCTACAAGCACAATCTTGTCTTTTATAAGATTCAGATCTGCTTTCCCTTTTAATATGTCTGTAACCGAAATATGCTGAAAGGTTTTGGATGGCCCCCTGTAATTAATTAAAATACGTCCGATTTCATCGGTCGGTATTACGAGTTTTCCTATAACAATTTCTTCAACACCATTTTCATATATTTTAAGAGAAAGCGGTTTTTCATGAAAAGCTCCTACAGCTACAAGGGAAAGAGGAGCATACAGAGTTTCTTTGCATTTCAAAACAGCAGGAAGCCTTCTAACTACCCCATCTTCATCCGGAAACATATTAAAATAACCTGAATAGTTAGTTGCATCTGAAATTTCCTTAATATTTGATTGTGGAAACGCCGTTTCTATCAGCGGTGCTTTCTGTGCAGATTTTGATAAATATCGTATAGAATTATATTCGGAATTCTGCACATTAGACTGATGCATTTCTATCTCTTTTCCATCAAGATGTCCGGCAGTAGAATTATCAGTCTCGAAAAAATATCCGAGCACAACTTTTGCTTTAGAATCATGAATTGCGGTGGCAAGCAGCCTGTCGCTGTCTGTTTGAAATTTCAGATCTTCAAGGTATGCTGATAATGAAGGATTTAGCTGGTTGAATGTTTTAATTTTATTTTGAATACTTTCTATTGTTTTTACAGTAATTTTTTCATCGGCTTCAAGAAACCCAATATCAAATGCGATTACTTTTGCACCTGCATTTGAAAGTTTATTAACAAGGTCTGCCATTTTTGACCTTGGCCAGATCCATATTCCTTCATCTTTTATGCTTTTTTCATCAACAACCGCAAGAACAACATTTGAAGATGTAGCAACGGTTCCTCTTGATTCAAATCGCAAATCTATAGTCTTTAATTCCATGAGATCAAGAAAATGGATGCCATGAACATAAGAGATTGTTACGATAATAATAACAAGTAAAGAAATTATGACAGGATTTAGCTTTATTTTATTCATAGGAGCCACTTTCAAAACGTTTCAGTTTAGTAAAGCCAACGCTGAGATCGGCCAAAATGGGACGTTTTGCAATTGGCTCTAATGTTTATATTATTTCCGGCAGCTTCGAATAGCTGAAAGATGATATTGTACCTTGTACTATATGTCAATATTGATGGAATATAAAAAGAAAAATCATACCGGATACTTTTTCCTGCACCTGATTTCATCTTACCTTCAAGTCCTCATCCACCAACCATTTACAAATATTAATCTCGGTTGTAACAGAAAAAGCCTACTTTAAGTTTTCAGACACACCTTTTTTTTTCTTCAAGGTTTATATTACAGACTTATCACAGGTTTTAGTAGTAGATGCTATTCTTACCTTTATTAAACAAATATAATATGTTAATACGTCTTCCAATCTGTTACAATTTATGATTTCTCTTGTTTCTTGCACCTTTTCCTAAGTGAGCTATCTCCTACTTTCTATAGAACTTATTTGATTTCATATAAAAAACCCTGTAAAGAACAGTTTATTCAAAGAATACGCTTTTTCAATACGGGCATTAAATATATACCCCAGGAAGTAAAGGATAATTATGCCACGACTGACTGAACAGGAACAACAGGAGATCATCCGCTTTATCGAAGCTGACAAACCGTTGCCGGAAAAGTATCGCTTTTTGCTGTTTGAGGATAAGCGGGAGGTGGAACTGGTCTGGAACGGTAAAACAAGTGAAGTATGCAATATTGTACTTCCGTTTCAGGTCATAGAGCAGGTGGATGAGCCGCGGGCAGACAAACCGGAAGATACCAGCCTGCAATATGAATTATTTGATACCCGTGGCCGTCAGATGAAAGGCTGGACAAATAAGCTGATATGGGGCGACAACAAGCTTATACTTTCATCGCTGAAGAACGGGCCGTTGCGCGAGGAAATTGAAAAGCAAGGTGGCCTAAAGCTTATCTACATTGACCCACCTTTTGATGTGGGCGCAGATTTTTCCATGGACATCGAAATTCCTTCTTCTTTCCCCCCTGAGAAGGGGGGACAAAGGGGGGTTGAAACCTTCACCAAGAAACCCAATATCCTCGAAGAAATTGCCTACCGCGATACATGGGGCAAAGGGGCGGATTCCTTCATTGCCATGATCTATGAGCGGCTGGTGCTGATGCGGGATTTGTTGGCCGAAGATGGTAGTATTTATGTGCATTGTGATTGGCGGGTGAATGGCTATATTCGGCTGGTATTGGATGAAGTTTTCGGAAAAGGAAATTTCAATAATGCAATAGCCTGGAACTATAGCGGATGGAATAAGAAGTTGTCGTCATCCTTTGAACGAAGACACGATACCATTTTTTTCTACGCAAAATTAGACAAACCAATATTCAACTCCTACTTTGAGCCCTGGGAATCAAAGGAAGCTTATGTTAAAGCCAGAAAACAAAAAATCAGAATAAATGGCGATGGACGCGAGTATGTCTTATCTGATGCAGGTGGTGGACAAAGAATAGAACGATACCTTGATGAAGTTATGGAACAAGGTGTAGTTGTTGATGATGTCTGGAATTTAGACAAAATCAACAATTCAGCTAAAGAAGCGTTGGGATACCCAACCCAGAAACCTTTCATATTGCTTGAACGCATCATCAAAGCCTCATCCAACGAAGGAGACATCGTCGCCGACTTCTTTTGCGGCTCCGGAACCACAGCAGCAGTGGCGGAAAAGCTGGGGCGTAAGTGGATCGCAACCGATCTTGGCAAATTCGCTATTCACACAACTCGTAAGCGGCTGATCGGTGTCCAGCGGCAACTCAAAGCTGAAGGCAAAAACTACCGCGCCTTTGAAATCCTCAACCTCGGGAAATATGAGCGTCAGCATTATATCGGCGTAACCCCCTCCAGCTCCCCCTTGTCAGGGGGAGAGCTGAGTTCGGTCAATTCCTCCTTATCACAGGGAGAGGCTGGCGTCCCCCCTGACAAGGGGGGATTAAGGGGGGTTGAAAGACAAAGACAGCTTGCAGAAAAAGAAGCCGCCTTTATCGAACTTATTTTAAAGGCTTACCGGGCGGAAAAGACCTCAGGCTTTACTGCATTTCACGGCAAGAAAGCCGGTCGGCTGGTGGCCGTTGGGCCGGTTAACCTGCCGGTGACACGCCTGTTTGTGGAAGAGATAATACTGGAATGCAGAAAGAAGCATATCACAAGAGTGGATATTCTTGGTTTTGAATTCGAGATGGGACTTTTTCCGAATATTCTGGATGAGGCAAGAAATAAGGGAATCGATATTGCTCCCAAGTATATTCCCGCCGAGGTTTTCGACAAACGGGCAGTAGAAAAGAACCAGGTGGTTTTCCACGATGTGGCAGCCATTGAGATAAAACCGCACATCCAATACCCCCCTGACAAGGGGGCAAGGGGGGTTATATTCCCTACAACCAAGCACTTACCGAAAAAGCACGTCAAAACAGAAAAAATCCGACCGAGGCTGAAAACAAGTTATGGTTTGATATATTGCAAAATAAGCAATTTTCAGACTTGAAATTTACACGCCAGAAACCATTGGATGAATATATCGTCGATTTTTATTGCTCCGAACTTATGCTGGCAATCGAAATTGATGGTGATAGCCACGCCGAACAGGTTGAATATGATCAAAACCGCACTTTGAGTCTTAATCAGCTTGGCATAGAAGTGATCCGATATGCAAATAAAGACGTGATAACTAACATGGATGGTGTTTATTCGGATTTGCTGAAAAAAATCAAATATCGGCAAAAGAAACCCCCTGAATCCCCCTTGTCAGGGGGACTGTCGAGGAACTTATCAGGGGGACTTGCAAAAATCGCGGTGGAGCTGACTGACTTTTCTGTTTTCTATTCCCAGGATTCTATTGCAAATGCTGAAGCAGCACTGTCGGCAAACAAGAAAGCCGGCAGTAAGATAGTTGTGGAAAAGGGCCAAATCGTTAAAATCAGCAAGGATGCAAAAGGTGAATTTAAGCGGGATGTGCTGACCAAAGACTGGACTGACTGGATTGATTACTGGGCGGTGGATTTTAACTTCGAAAGCAAACGCGAAATTATCCGGGTGAAGAATGAGGAAACCGAAGAATGGGAAGAACGGTGGACCGGAGATTATATTTTCGAAAATGAGTGGCAGTCTTTCCGCACCAAAAAAGACCGCTCACTGGAACTAAAAAGCGTTTTTCACGAATGCAAGCCTGGCCGACGAAAAATCGCGGTCAAGGTAGTAGATATCTTCGGTAATGATACTATGACGATCGCAGATATTAGCGTTGGAAATAGCGGAGGTAAGAAATAATGGCAAAGGTTGCGAAGACAGCCGGTTCACATAAGTCGCCTTTCGAGCGGATTAAACGCAAGAACGATGCAGGCATGGAATTTTGGTCAAGCCGTGACTTTTCTGAAATATTGGGCTACGGCGATTACCGCAATTTTGAGGGGGTTATTGAAAAGGCCAAAATGGCCTGTTTCAATAGTGGACACCGCATTGAGGATCATTTCGTTGACGTCACCGAATTGATCGAGATAGGAAAGGGTGGGCAGAGACCGGTTAAAACAGTTCTTCTATCGCGTTATGCCTGTTACCTCGTTATTCAAAACGCAGATCCCAAAAAGGAGATCGTTGCGCATGGTCAAACCTACTTTGCTATCCAAACACGGCGGCAGGAATTGGCTGATGAACGCATTGAGGAAGAACGGCGGATTCTTTTACGTAAAGAGATTCGGCACCATAACGTTCAGTTGGCAGATGCGGCCAAAAATGCTGGTGTCACAGAACCGATAGATTATGCTATTTTTCAAAATCACGGATATATGGGACTTTATGGTGGACTAAAACAGGAAGACATTCATCGGCGGAAAGGCTTGAAAAAGAGCCAGAAGATTTTGGATCACATGGGTAGTACGGAACTGGCTGCTAACCTGTTTCGTGCAACACAGGCGGAGGAGAAATTGCGCCGGGACAAGGTAAAGGGAAAAGAGGCAGCAAACATTACTCATCGAAAAGTCGGTGCAAAGGTGCGGCAAACCATCCGGGAATTAGGCGGTACAATGCCTGAAGAATTGCCGGTTGCGGAAAGCATAAAAAAGATAGAGACCAAACAGCGCAAACAGCTCGGCAAGGCTAAAGCATCCGCAAGAAAGAAAGGCGAATAACTGATATGGCACTGCATCCTGATTTTCCGGCTTCCCCACACGCAATTCTCGAACCTGGTATCCGATGGTTTCCCGCTGATGAGGTGTTGCGGGATAGTAGTATGGAAAAGTTGATGCCGCCTCTTGTGGCAGAACTGCGCCGTAAGGTGAAAAAATTCCGGGACGGAGGATACGCTGGAGCGGCAGACACCAGCCGGAGCCTGCTCAATTGGTGGTTCAACACGCCACACCTGTTACCGAAGTCCGATGGAACCATGGTGGAGTTTGGATACTACTTTGCCCAGCGTGAGGCTTTGGAGACTATAGTCTATCTTTACGATGTGGTTGGGGTTAAGGACAAACATGATCTGATGCGCTTTGATGCGAGCGGACTTGTTTCAGGAAGCATGTTTGATGAAACCTGGCGGCGGTTTGTAGTGAAGATGGCAACTGGCAGCGGCAAGACTAAGGTCCTGAGCCTTGCGCTGGCTTGGAGTTTTTATCATAAGCTATACGAGCCGGAATCCGAACTTGCACGAAATTTTCTGGTTATTACCCCAAACATCATTGTGTTGGATCGTATTTACCGGGATTTTAAGGGGCTACATATTTTCTTCGATGATCCGGTAGTGCCGGATAACGGCTATGACGGGCACAACTGGCGCGATGATTTCCAGCTGACTCTGCATTTGCAGGATGAGGTTCGCATTACCAGGTCTACCGGCAATATCTTTCTAACCAATATCCACCGTGTATATTCCGGTGAGGATATTCCGCCATCACCGGATGATGAAGATATGCGGGACTATTTTTTAGGCAAGCGTCCAACAGGTGCAACTAATGATTCTAAAGTAGATCTTGGCATGATCGTTCGTGATATAGACGAACTGATGGTGTTGAATGACGAGGCCCACCATATTCACGATCCGCGCATGGCCTGGTTCAAATCCATTGAAGATATCCACAACCGCCTTAAGCAAAAAGGGGCGGCTCTTTCCATGCAGGTGGACACAACAGCTACTCCCAAACACAACAACGGGGCAATTTTCGTACAGACCATTGCTGATTACCCACTCGTGGAGGCAATTTGGCAGAACGTGGTCAAGCATCCGGTTTTGCCCGACGCACCCAGCCGTGCTAAACTGAGCGAACGTCAAAGCGCGAAATTCACCGAGAAGTACGCCGACTATATCCATCTTGGTGTAATCGAATGGCGCAAGGCGTACGATGAACACGAGAAGATGGGTAAGAAGGCGATCCTGTTTATAATGACTGACGATACACGCAACTGTGACGATGTAGCCGAATATCTGCAGACTACTTATCCGGAATTTGCCGATAAAGAAGCTGTTCTTGTAATTCACACAAAGAACAATGGTGAGATTTCGGAAGCAACCACGGGCAAGGGCAAGGAGGAACTGGAGAAACTGCGCAAACAGGCTAATGAGATAGATGAGATGGAGAGCCCACACAAGGCTATCATTTCGGTTATGATGCTTAAAGAAGGATGGGATGTCCGCAATGTTACGACCATCGTCGGGTTACGTGCCTATAGCGCAAAGAGCAATATTCTCCCCGAGCAGACGCTTGGGCGCGGTTTACGCAAGATGTATCCCGGTGATGTGGAAGAGTATGTCAGTGTCGTCGGCACCAATGCCTTTATGGAGTTTGTGGAATCCATCCAGGCTGAAGGCGTGGTACTGGAACGTAAGGCTATGGGGGAAGGAACGGGACCAAAGACTCCGCTTGTAATCGAAGTTGACAAGGAAAATGAGAAGAAAGATATAGCTGCTCTGGATATAGAAATCCCCATACTATCGCCCCGCATTTACAGGGAATACAAAAGTCTGGGCGATCTGGACATTGCCGTAATGGGGCATCAACGGGTGCTGTATAAGCAGTTCAGCGAGGAAGAACAGCGGGAGATTGTATTTAAGGACATCACCAACGGAGAGATTACGCATACCACGATTTTAGATACTGCCGGCATTGCCGACTACCGCAGTGTGATCGGGTACTTTGCACAAAGCATAATGAAGGATCTGCACCTGGTAAGCGGCTATGACAAGCTATATGGCAAAATCAAAGCATTTGTGCAAGAGGAGTTGTTTGAAAGTCCGGTGAATCTGGAAGACCCCAACACATTACGCAACCTGTCAGAACTGGCCGCCACCAAAACACTGCTTGAAACATTCAAAAAGGCCATCAACTCACTGACAGTGCGGGACAAAGGCGATGCCGAAATACGGGATACCATCAAGTTGCGCCAGACCCGGCCTTTTGTGGCAAAAGATCAAGGTTATCTTGTCCCTAAAAAAAGTGCCTTCAACCGTATCATTGGTGACAGCCGGCTGGAGCTTAAATTCGCCGACTTTTTGGAAAATTGCGATGACGTGGTTTCTTTTGCAAAAAACTACATGGCTGTCCATTTCAAACTCGATTATGTAAAAGCAGACGGTGATATTTCCAACTATTACCCGGATTTTATTGTTAAACTATCGGATAGCCGAGTTATCATTGTCGAAACAAAGGGGCAGGAAGATATTGATGTGCCGCTTAAGATGGAACGACTGCGGCAATGGTGCGAAGATATCAATCGGGTGCAGACAGAAGTGAAATACGACTTTGTTTACGTGGACGAAGTGAGTTTTGAAAAATTCAAGCCCACTTTATTCCAGAACTTGATAGAAGGGTTCAGGGAATATAAATGAACTCATATTACGACAATGCTGAATAGTTTGACAGCATCCGCAGGCTGCACGAGTTTCTAAAATCACAATATGGATCAGATACAACTCTTTGATTTAGATAAAATTATCTTTAGGGGTGATGATGGCGATACACCCTTAAGTTTTTCGGTTTCTATAAATTAAATCCATGTCATGCTAATTCATTTAAGATATTCAATTGTGATATTTCCTGCATATCGCAACTTCACCCAAACCTTTATTAACTTAAATATCCGGAGAAACCATACTTCTCGGCTTAAACAACACCTTTAGGATGACCAACGGAATTTATTCGTATATAATTGAGAGCCAGTTTCAAAACGTCCCATTTTGGCCGATCTCTGCGTTGGGCAAAAATTATAATCCTCGAAATACTCTATGTATTCCTGCGGTTAAAATTTTTGCCCGCCTTGATCTTGACCAAACTAAAACGTTTTGAAAGTGGCTCTTGAGATATGACATAATAGAAAAGTATTGTAAGAGGATGCAGGAAAAAGGGTATGAAATCATCGGGAGGGAATGATGATCTGCACGGTTGTGCTTGGAAATCCCTAAATTTATTTACCCAACAGTCAGTCCCTTATAAAATAATATAAGGGATCATTAGAACTTATTATATTTTACCTTCAACATAATTACCGTATGCTCTTTGGATATTTACTTTTACTATCGAGTTTTTAATGCAGTCATCACCGTTTATAAGCACAGGTATATAATTTGAAGATAATCCCTTCAGCAGGTTGCTTTGCGGGTCCCTTTTTTCTTCGATCAGAACATTGATATCAGTTCCAACCGCTTTTTTATAATAACTCGCCTTTTTCAAATTGCCAAGCTTTCGCATAACTGCACATCGTGACTTTACAATATCTGCCGGAACTCTTCCGGTTAGATTTTCTGCGACAGTATTTTTTCGCGGTGAAAAAGGAAAAACATGAAGATAACTTACTGGCAGTTCATGAATCAGCGAATATGTATTCTCAAAAGCTTGATCCGTTTCTCCGGGAAATCCCACAAGAATATCTACACCTATTGCGGCATCCGGCATATGATTATTTATTCTATTTATAAGATCTTTGAAAAATTCACTGGTATAGGGCCTTCGCATTTTTTTCAGTATCTCATTGTCCCCGCTTTGGAGCGGAATATGAAAATGGGGGCATATAATGTCCGATTTTTCTGTAAGCTCGATGATTTCGGGAAGGAGTTCATTGGGCTCTATCGAGCTTATGCGTATACGATCGATTATATTTGAAGATTCTAATAATTTAAGTAATTCAAACAGGGACGTTTTCGAAGACAGATCCAGGCCGTACTTTCCGATGTGAATTCCCGACAAGACTACCTCCCGGTGTCCTGCCTTTTTGATATTTTTTATGCTTTCAATCACAGTTTCAAACGGCATACTGCGGCTTTTCCCGCGTGCATAAGGAACTATGCAGTAGGTGCAGAAAGCGTCACAACCATCCTGGATTTTCAAAAAAACTCTTGTCCTGCTTTCTGAATGAAGAGCAGGAAGCCGCATGAATCCATTGTTGTCAATGAAGTCTTCATTATGCAAAATGTCACTATCATCGGAAAAACAGCTATTTGCTATGGAAAGAATTTTATGTTTCTCTTTTTGTCCGATTATATGATGAACCCCGTTTATTTTCTTTAATTCATCTGGCTCAGTTTCGGCATAACAGCCGGTTACAATAATTTTTGCTTCCGGATTAGAACGTATTGCCCGTCTTATGGCCTGTCTTGACTGCATGGAGGCTTTTGCGGTTACGGTACATGTATTGATGATGCATATATCTGCTCCGGTTCCATCCTCTGCTGATAGCCATCCTGATAAAACAAGATATTTTGAAATGGATTCGGATTCGCACTGATTTACTTTACATCCAAGAGTTGTGGTAACAAATTTAGGCATTTTCGATAAAACCTCCGCCTATAACTTCATCTCCGATGTAAATAACGGCGCCCTGCCCGGGTGTTACCGCAGACTGAGGACTTTCAAATTCTATTGTTGCGCAATTACCTGCTTCCGGAAAGAGTGTAGATGGAATTTCTTTGCTGCGGTATCTTATGCGGGTATGAACTTTAACCGGAGATGTGAATGATTTTGCTATCCAGTTTATGTTTGCTACTTTGCAATGATTCGTCAGAAGCTCATTTTTTGATCCGACTACAACACTGTTAGTATCAGCACCTATACGAATTACATAATAAGGTTTTGAAGCAGGGCAGTTAATTCCACGCCTTTGTCCTATTGTAAACAGATGAATCCCTTTGTGACTTCCTATTGTTTTCCCCTTTGTATCGACAATCAATCCATGATGGGGTTCAAATCCTGTTTCTTGTGTAAGAAATTCCGGGTAGTTGTTGTTCCGGATAAAGCATATGTCCTGGCTTTCTTTTTGAACAGCAGGGCGCAGACCTTTTTCTTCTGATAGTCTGCTTACTTCATTTTTGCTAAACCCGTATAGAGGAAACATTGCGCATGAAAGTTGTTCCTGATTAAGAAAGGAAAGAAAATAAGACTGGTCTTTTTTTGTATCCCTGCCTTTTAGAAGATGAAACAGGCCGTCTTGGCCGATAATTTTACCGGCATAGTGTCCTGTGGCAAGAGTAGTACATCCCATCTTTTTTGCAAACTCAAGAACCGTTCCAAATTTTATTGACGGGTTGCATACCATGCAAGGGTTGGGGGTCTTTCCGGCTTTATATGTTTGCGTGAAATAGTTTATTACAATTCTTTTAAATTCACTGCTGCAGTCAACAAACTCAATTCCAATTTCAATCTTTTTTGCAAGTTCTGCTATTTTTTGAAGCTCAGGATTGTTTTTGCCCGAATCCAAATTTTCGTTATTTTCATAGCCGGTAATAAAATGTATTCCTGTAACATCGTAACCTTGCTGTTTCAAGAGATATGCTGCAAAAAGCGAATCTACTCCGCCGCTTATGGCAATAGCCGTTTTTTTTTTCATTTAAAAATAATTATTATTCACAGGGCGCATTTTCATCACACGCGGTGGGCATGCGGGAACGCAGAGTTCGCATACACTGCATTTAGTTTGATCAAAAACTACTATCATTTCCGGGCGCTGAATTGAAAGGGCACCGGTAGGGCATACAGCAGTACATGCGCCACAGTGGGTGCATTTATCATTATCCCGTTTTATTTCCTGGGAAGCGTTTTGAACATTTACTCCATGCTTTTTAAGATATTGGACTCCCTCGTTAAAGTTTTTTCTTGAACCGAAAAGCTCAAGAACCATGATCCCTTCTTTTTTAGGTAGAATAGTTGCATTTAATATATTAAACATAAGGTCATAGTTTTTTACAAGAGAGCAAACCAAGGGCTTTTGCACTTCAGTTTCAGGAAATCTGAGAATCAGTATTCTCGAATACACTTTTATACCTCCGCCTATTTTTTTATTATATGATATTACCGTATCTGCGGGTAATGTCAAGACTATCGACCGATAAGAAACAAATCATTCTAAAGATTCACTGAATGGTTCTATAGCCTGAGAGACTGCCCCTTACCAACTCATTTGAGCCAGTTTCAAAACGCCCCATTTTGGCCGATCTCTGCGTTGGGCGAAAATTTTAATCCTCGAAATACCCCATGTATTCCTGCGGTTAAAATTTTAACCCGCCTTGAGCTTGACCAAACTGAAACGTTTTGAAAGTGGCTCATTTGATAGCCTTATTTGAAATATACTTTGATCCTCCGTTCATTAAAATAATACCAATAAAATTATTGCTTGAATGTAGATCGATTCCTGAGTATGGTTTCATAAGGCATTTTCGAAATCCAAAAAGTTAATAATATATCGTTACGTTTATGCGTACCGGTTTCATGGTTTAACATCTTTGGATAAGGAGGTGTCTTAACTATTTTAGAATGTTACGTTTAATTTACAAGGCTTTTATATTATTAATTCAACGGTGCTTAGTTGCTGCTTGGCAACAAAAGCGCTTGTTATAAAGGAAGAGGTAACAAATTGGAAAAAGATGCTAAAATGTTCTGGACAGGTTTATCACCCGATGAAGCAAGGGAAGCTCTTGTCAATAAAGACAAGTCGATGAGAGACAAACGGATGACGCTGAAAGAGGCGGTGTCCGAATTCGTTAATGCTGGGGATAATGTCGGTATCGGCGGTTTCGTTAATGTCCGTCAGCCCATTGCTATAATTCACGAAATTATTCGTAAAGGATTCAAAGATCTTATACTTTCTTTCCATTCGGCAGGCATGGCTCCTGAGCTTCTTGCCGGCGCTATGATGGTAAGGCCCGACCATTGTTCCATCAAACGGATCGAACTGGCGTACTGGGGCCACGAGGGCTTCGGTCTGTCTCAGGCCTGGCGTTATCTTGCAGAGCGCGGCATGATAGAGTTTGAAGACTGGAGCAATTACAATATGTCGGCCCGGTTCAAGGCCGGAGCCATGGGTTTGCCTTTTATACCCACACGCGGACCGCTTGGCGGCGACATCTGCAACACCAGCCGCACCAAGGTCATCGACTGTCCCTTCACCGGACGTCCCATCGGGCTTCTGCCGGCCAGCAATCCTAATGTAGGCCTCATCCACGTGCAGGCAGCCGACATGTATGGCAACTGCATTATCCGCGGGACAGACGCCACCTGTGCGGAAATCGCCATGGCTTCAGCTCATACCATTGTGACCTGCGAACAGCTCGTTTCCCATGAGCTGCTCGTCACCAACCCCAAGGATATCATGATTCCTTTTCCAGCCGTTGACGCTGTTGTCAAGGTGCCTTTTGGCGCTTACCCGGGCGCATGTCGACGTCATTATTATTTTAATAGCGACCACATTCTTGAATTTCTCGGTCTCATAGCTCCTATATGCAAGGGCGGATCATCTGACGCATTGAAGGCCTGGTATGATGAGTTTATCTTTGGTGTTGAAAGTTTTGAGGATTACATTGATAAATTCCAGACCAAGAAGCTGTTTGCCGATCAGGCGGCAGAGTCCTACAACTGCGAGCGATTGGCCTGATTGCCGGATACGGTTATTTCTATTGCATCCAAACCTTACGGAATTAATAAATAAGGAGTTATCATGACAGTTTCAACAGATTACACCGCCCAGGAAATTATTGTTGTGGCGGGAGCAAAAGTTCTGGAAAATAATAAAATAGTATTTGTCGGGACCGGCCTGCCAATGGTCGCCACTCTGCTGGCAATCCACACACATGCACCTGGCCTGATCCCGGTATTCGAGGCCGGAGCCGTTGGTCCTCCCCTTAAGCACGGTCTGCCCACTTCTGTAGGAGACTCAAAAACCTTCACCGGAGCATCTTACTTGAAAGGCTTAAACAGCGCCTTTGAGTTGACCCAGCGAGGTTTCGCCGATTTCGGCTTTATCGGCGGTGCTGAAGTTGATATGTACGGCAACCTTAACTCTACCATGATGGGTGATTACCCTGAAGGATACCTGAAACCGAAAGTGCGGCTTCCGGGCAGCGGCGGCGCCAGTGACATGGCCGCTTCCTGCGATAGAACCATCCTCATTGTTCCTCATGACAAAAAAAAGTTCAATGAGAAGCTGTCGTATATGACCAGCCCAGGTCATCTCGATGGCAGCCCTGATGCACGCTATAAGGCAGGTATGCAGGGTAAGGGTCCGTACCGGCTCATCACTACCAAGGGTATCTTCGATTTCGAAGAGAAAACCAAAAGAATGCGTCTTATCAGCATATTCCCCGGAGAAACTGTGGAAAGCATTCAGGCAGCAACCGGTTTTGAGCTGCTGATAGCCGATAATGTCACCCAGTTTGCTGCACCAACAGCAGAAGAAGTACGAATGATCCGAGAGGAAGTCGATCCACTCGGAATTTTTGTTAAACGCGCTGCTAAATAACGCGGCAGACAACACTGGCAGTGCCACAGAATACTCTGGTGGCACTGCCTTCGTCTTTCAATAAATCAACAATAAGGTAAACAACCTTATTTATAGAAAAGTAAATATTTATTCGCATTAGCGAATCTCTCGCCGCAGAACAGGAAATGATTAAGTTAGCAGGTATAATTATTTTTGTTTCATTTTATTTCTATCGCTTTAAAAAGTAAATGCCAAAACCAATAGCCTTGCAAAAAGCATCCTTGATTAATAAACCAATAATAGAAAATCCTTATCCGGTACTGTACCAAATCCTTAGTGGAGGAATCTAATTTTCATTGACAAGTTCCGTTTTATGTTATTAATTCCAAATCCTATTTATTAGGAATAATTTCCAGTTAATGCTTTATCAATATGATAATAAAGGAGATATTATGAAAACTAAAAAAATTGTACTTTCTGAATCGGAACTTCCGAGACAATGGTATAACATCCAGGCTGATCTGCCCACACCTTTGGAACCCCCGCTCAATCCGGCGACAAAACAGCCTATTTCCCCGGAAGATCTTGCTCCGATCTTTCCTATGCCTTTGATTGAGCAGGAAGTCAGCCAGAAAAGATGGATAGATATCCCGGAAGAAGTTCTTGAAAAATATCTTATATGGCGGCCCTCCCCTCTGTATCGGGCTTATAATCTTGAAAAATATCTTGATACTCCAGCGAGAATTTATTTTAAAAATGAGGGGGTAAGCCCGGCCGGAAGCCATAAGCCGAATACCGCTATTCCACAAGCTTATTACAATAAGATTTCCGGAACAAAAAAGATTTATACCGAAACAGGCGCCGGACAGTGGGGCAGCGCACTTTCTTTCTCTTGTGCACTGTTCGGCCTGGAATGTAAGGTTTTTATGGTAAAAATCAGTTTTAACCAAAAACCATACAGACGTATAATGATGGAAACCTGGGGCGCCACCTGTGTCGCGAGCCCCAGCAATGAAACAAATGCAGGGCGCGCCATTCTTGCAAATGATCCAAACTGCCCCGGAAGCCTTGGAATGGCCATAAGTGAAGCAATCGAATGCGCGGCTACCGAAGAGGATGCCAAATATTCTCTCGGAAGTGTGTTAAACCATGTCATGCTCCATCAGACTGTCAATGGGCTTGAATGTCAAAAACAGATGAAAATTGCAGGTGATTATCCCGATATTATCATCGGATGTTCGGGCGGCGGCAGCAATTTTGCGGGAATGATACTCCCATTTGTCAGAGACAAAATTGACGGAAAAGATATTGATATTATCGGCTCTGAACCCACTTCATGCCCGACTATGACTAAAGGACCGTTTGCATACGATTTTGGCGATACGGCTCAAATGACTCCTTTGCTTGCTATGCATACTCTCGGACATAATTTTGTTCCCGAAGCCATACATGCGGGCGGGTTGAGATATCACGGCATGGCACCTATTATCAGCCACCTGCTTGTAAATGATTTAATAAGAGCGGAAGCTATTCCGCAACTGGAAACCTTTAATGCCGGGATTATCTTTGCCAAAACCGAAGGATTCATCAGTGCTCCTGAAACAAACCATGCCATAGCACTTACCATTCGTGAAGCTCTCAAGGCAAAGGAAGAAGGAAAAGAAAAAGTGATTCTTTTCAACTGGAGCGGTCACGGACTTGTTGATATGGGCGCATATGAAGCCTATCTTAACGGAAAGCTTTCGAATCATGCCTTAGAGGACGATAAAATTCAAAAAGCTCTTGTCGACATAGAACTTTTACCCAAACCGAAACAATTCAGAAAATGAACAAAAAAGAAGAAACAATAACACCGCCGGGAGATGATTTTTCCATTCGTTGTCTAAAATTAGGTCATCAGATATTTTTTTCATATTGTTTACATGAAAACAATAAGCTGCCTTGTTTTAAAATATTGGATTGCTGGCATACCTATTTTCAGGTGGAAAAATATCTAAAAGAAACGTTAACACAAAACGATTGGGAAGAAGCATTTAAAAAACCCCGGAAGCCTAAAATCCTAACCTTGGTCGAGCTTATCGAACAAGCGAAAAAAAGCAAAAAACAAGAGGAGAGTTAAACGTGAAACTGAAAATCACCATATTATTTCTTTGCAGTATATTCACCATTATGGTATGCGTTAACAGCTCACAGGCATACGATCTGCCGGCTGTGAATTTAGGGCTTACAAGCTTTCTTGATGGCGGGCCGCCCGCCGGTCCGGGCTTCTACCTTTCACAATACTTCCAGTACTGGACTTCCGACAATTTTAAAGACAAAAACGGAAAAGACCTTTTGCCGTCTTTTGCCGATGAAGATCTTGATGTATGGATCAGTGCTACACAGTTTATTTATCAATCTGATCAAAAAATTTTACTTGACGGAAAATGGGGTATGAATTTAATTATCCCGTTAGTCAATATTGATTTAACTTATGATGTGAATAACAATTTTTTTCCTAAAGACAACGGCGGCGGCTTAGGTGATATTCTCGTAGGACCTTTTATCCAGTGGGATCCTATTATGGGCAAAAACGGACCTGTTTTCATGCACAGAATTGAGTTACAGATGCTGTTTCCAACCGGAAAATATGATGATGACAGGGAGCTTAACCCCGGAAGTAATTTTTTCTCTTTTAACCCATACTGGGCAGGAACTCTTTTTATTACGCCCAAATGGACGACCTCGATTCGTTTTCATTATTTATGGAATGCAAAAAATCATGACCCAAACCGGCTAAAGGGAAATGTGGATGATACCCAGGCCGGCCAAGCGATACATGCTAATTTTACGACGGCATATCAGGTACTACCGAATCTGCATTTGGGAATCAACGGCTACTATCTGAAGCAGATAACCGACAATAAGGTTGAAGGACATGATGTATCTGACGGCGGCGGCAAAGAAAGAGTTCTGGGAATCGGCCCCGGCGGCGTATATCATTTTTCGCAGGAAGACCATCTTTTCTTTAATCTTTACTTTGAATCAGCTGCCCAAAACAGGCCGGAAGGCACCAGATTCAACATGCGCTGGGTTCACCATTTTTAGAACTTGAGTTGTTACAAAGGCAGCGATTCTTTCGCTGCCTTTTTTTATTTAACGAACAGTTTTTTACAATATAGAGCCAGGAAATCATCGCTTCCAAGGGGAAGTCCGGTTTTCTCGTGCCGATAAAACAGATCTGCCTCATCCACCGGCCTGGGTTCGGCAATAAAATCCTGCCAACTCATTTCAACCCCTTCAAGAAGCGGTTTTACAAGTACTAAAGAGTCATTACTTCCGGTTATATGAGCACGGGCACTGCTCCAGGGCCAATCTTCCGGCTGGTCGACGTACTCTTTTTTTACCGGGTTTATCTCAATATAGCGGGCACAGGCAATCAGGTATTGTTCATCAAGCAGATGTGATGCGTACCGTCCCTGCCAGAACTGACCGCTTTTGCCGGTTCGACTGTTTATGTGCTTGGTATACCGGCCATGGGCAGCTCTAAGGCAGTTGGAAAGGGAACTTTTTTTACCGGGAACTGCAATGAGATGAACATGGTCCGGCATAAGGCAGTAGGCCCAGATCTCCACACCATGACGACGGCAGCACTCCACAATAATTTCGAAGTAGACGGCATAATCATTTTCATTCAAAAAAATCTTCCGCCCCTCTAACCCGCGCTGGATTACATGATGGGGCAAACCCGGCACTATAATTCTTTTCATATGTAATATCCAACCCTCAATATAAAGCATAATAACATAGACGTCACCATTACTTCACATACACATAGCCTGCCTAAATTGTTTTTGTATAATCTCATTTGACTAGTACACGTATTTTTTTTCTCCAAATTCAACGATATCACCTGAAAAAATCTTTTTTCTTTTCCTGGTTTCAATTTTTCCATTTACTATAACTTGACCTTCAGAAATCACATATTTCGCTTCATCGCCGCTTTACCGATAAACTTATGCCTGCTATAGAAAGACCGATCTTTCTTGAAAGCTCAGAAGTACTTAACCCAGCGAGTATCTCTTCTTGTTCAGGATTTATCCTTATGTTTCATTACAGAGTGAACATCTTTTCCAAATGTTTTTCCTTTTTTCCGTTTATCAGTATATAACATCTCATTAAACACTGACTCCGTCTTGAGTTTTAAATAATTCTGATAGTATTCCTGCTGTAATTTGCCGTCTTCTATTGCCTTCAATACTGCACATCCAGGTTCATTCGTGTGGCCGCAATTGGTGAAGCGGCAACTCTCTGATAATTCGTTGAAATCATCGAAATTGTCATCCACTTCTTCGATAGCACCCAAAATACCTACCTCGCGCATTCCCGGCGTATCGATTAACATTGCGCCCTGTTCAAGAACAATAAGTTGACGGCGAGCAGTCGTATGTCGTCCTTCTCCGGAATTACTTACCGTTCTTGTTTTCAATGCGTCATGGCCAGTGAGTTGGTTTATTAGCGTAGACTTACCAACTCCTGAGGAACCAACTATACAGTGTGTTTTTCCAAAGCTCATAATTTCTTTGACCTGGTCTAAACCATCTCCGGTTACATTGCTGATAGCAATAATCCTGGCCTTAATCCCAATATCAGTAATTTCTGAGATTAATTGTTCCAGTTCATCTGCACTGACCAAATCTGTTTTGGTCAGAATTAATAATGGTTCAACACAACCTTCATTCGCCATCACCAGATATCGTTCAAGTCTGCTCACATTAAAATCATAATGACACGATTGAACAATGAAGGCTAAATCAACATTTGCTGCGATCATCTGAAACTCGATGTTCTTCCCGGCAGATTTCCGACGCAGAAACGATTTTCTTGGTAGCATCTTGTGGATGCTCGCGAAATTATCAGTATCGTGGTAATCCACACAGACCCAATCACCGACACAAGGCATATCAATTGTTGATTTTGTAGAATGCATGAATTTACCGGTTGCCTTGGCAGGTACTTCTCCCTGCTCATTCCTGACGGTATACCAGCCTCGATCAACCGCCGTTACACGGGCAATTCGCTGCTCAGGTTCACATAGTTCACTGGCCTGGTCTTTAAACCAACGGTCAAACCCAAGTTCGATCAATTCCATGGAAGTAATTTCCAATTTTCTGTTTTAATTTGCATTTACTCTCTCAAGCATCTAAGATTTTAGGCCTATGATTTTGGGGATGCCCTTTATATTTAAAGTTATTACGCATCAACGAGGCAATAACCTGCCTCAACCGCTATTCTTTCACCACGCTTAACCGATAAACTTATGCCTGCAACAGAAAACCCCATCTTCCTTGAAAGCTCCGACATACTTACCCCAAGTTCGCGCACAGCAAAATAACAATATAAACTGCGTGCCTTGACCCGGTTCTGTTCCTTTCCAGGAAGAAATATCTGTGATTTATCAATACAGGTAAGCTCCGACACTCTATCAGCAACAGTATCAAGATCAACTCCCTTAGATCTTAAATGATATTTGTGTTTCATCTGCTCATTTGATTCGGCAAGTACCGTTTCTACAAAATCTCCGTTTCCGAGTATGCGCTCATCTGACTTCTCAAACAATTTCGCCTTACGCTTGGCTTTGACTGCCTCCCAGCCCCCGCTGCTTCTTATCAAGCCACCACCGATAAGATCGTGACGTTTACCTTTTAAAACACCTTTGTCAACAAATGCCTTGTAGCGTCTGCGGGCTGTTGCTGTTTTGTTTCCGAAAAGCTCAAGAACTCCGCTCACATCCTGCCATTGCCGGGAAACTTTAGCCATGATGCTGCTATGTCCAGAATAAGGATAATAATCAAGAGCTTGTATATTATCAACAAGCTTGGCACGGAGCGGATTAAGATGAATATAGCGAACCAGCTCAAGCAGGTAAGAATCCTCTTGGCATAAAATGGATTTATAGCGGTTCTGGAAAAGATGCCCTGATCGTTTATATCGACGGTTAAACGAAACCGCATACCCGGTAAGCAACCGCCTCATCAAAGTTGCCACCGGAACGTTGCCGGTTTTTACCAGCAAATGAAAATGATTTGATAAAAGAGCCCATGCGAAACAACGGCTCTTTGTTTCAGTTACAAGCTTTCCCAACCGTTTCAGAAAATCATTGCGGTCAAAATCGGTCCTGAAAATATTAGTACGCTCGATTCCCCGGACAATTATATGATGAAGCGCTCCCGGCGCATCTATTCTTGCTTTTCTTGTCATGTTTCTCTATTAGCATAAAGCTTTCTGATTGTAAACTATAAATATAAAGGGCGTCCCTAATATTCTCCCAATATTCTCCGGATGGGTGACTGGTGCGGATCACTACAAAACCGCTAACCGATAGAAGAAGCAACGGGTGCAATCGGGTATTGTAATAGCGATCTCCGTAAGGGAAAAAGGTCAAGTGAAAAAGAAGTTATTTTTTACAAGGGGAGGTGTTTTTTCTCTTGACCTGTCCATTAATGGGTGACCCTATTTCTCTACTATTTCTCTATTTCTCATATAGGAGTCTTTGGGCAGCGCCTTCTTCTCTTTCCCAACCTTGGCGTATAGTTCAGCGGGAAACGCCTTGGGATCTTTGTAAATGTAGAAATTACAGAGCTTCTCCCCCGGTTTTTCGGATGCTTCTAAAAACATGCCTGGAACATCACCGGCTTCAATCTCTGAGATCGCCGCGCAGGCGCAATGGGTGCAGTACACCGGGAAATCCTCCTGACCAAAGGTCATGGGCTGCGCCTTCTTTATCTTAATAAAACCAAATTTCTCATAGATTCCCTCCAGAATCATGCGCCCGCCAGTTCCACAGGGCTTCATTTGCAGAATAAATTTTTCATCATCTTCCTGGATTTCCAGCTGTGAGAAAGCACCCCTGACAGATGACGCCATTGCTTGGACTAGCTGGCGAATTCCATCTTCCCCCGCCTGCGCATCAGATTGTTCTTTTTGCTGCATGATGCCTGCACTGATAGTAAAAAATTCAACTTGCGCTTCCTGAATTGCCTCATCTCCATTACGACGACCGATGTAGCTTAGCAGAGATGTGGTCCAATAAACGTACATGTCGAGAAGCCGCTGTGAATCATTGTACAAGCGAAGGGTTAACTCCTTGGCCTTTTCCTTGTCACCAGCATCAATAGCCGCCAGGATTAACTCATGGGTCGGCATCCCCCCCAATTCTCTCAGTTCCTCATCTGTAAAGATTCTGCCTGAGCTCATTGTACCTCCTTTTCAATCTCAACTCTCATGTCTGTGGTCGCCCCCATAGGGGGATATTGGGATCAAACCTTGAATAGTGAATTAAGCTTTTCAAATACTTTTTTTAACTGTTCGCTTATGGCAAAATCACTGGTACTGGCTGATGAGCAGCTATCACCTGCAACCCTCCGCATCTTCTCATTTTTATATAACCCCATTATTTTATTTAGTTATGCAACACTTGGTTAACTTTCAAAATATTTTGGTATCTATTCTCGTTTTCCGTGTCATGATTGGCATTTATCATATATGATCCTCATTATAAAGCATAAAAACATAGATTTTCCTATTTCCACCGCATAAGCAATATCTGTTAATCATAGAGATTATGCCCCTTGCCCACGGGGTTCTTCATCCGTAGCATTCATCTGCTGGCTAAAAGAGTAAGGATCATCTGTGACATAGGCCAAAAGCCGCTTGCTTTCTGATTATTTTACATCGGAATTATTGAGATTCTTGCAACTACAGAAATATTAAAATATAACGGTAATGGATTTATTGTAAGGTCTCAATTTCTTATGTTCTGGATACCGGACCAAGTCCGGCATGACGGTTTGGGTATTATTTACAGGTCCATTAATTTTTACAGGGATAAAAATGAAATCAAAAGATATCGGATTTAATCTTGTTGCAGTTGATTCGACTGGAGCAAGAAAAGGTGAGTTTCAAACGGCTCACGGCATTGTGCATACACCGGCTTTTATGCCTGTTGGCACTGCCGGATTTGTTCGATCAATTACCCCCAGAGATGTAGCCGAAACAAATTCCGAAGTTGTTCTTGCTAACACTTATCATCTTTCTATCGGGGAAAGACTCACTACGGTTAAACGTTTGGGCGGTCTTCATCGTTTTATGGGCTGGGATAAAACAATACTTACCGACTCAGGTGGTTTTCAGGTTTTTTCTCTTCCGGGAAAAGAAATAAGCGATGATGGTGTTTCCTTTTCATATGAGGAGAATGGAGAACGCCTCTTTTTTTCTCCTGAGCGCTCAATGGAAATTCAACGGGATCTCGGAGCAGACATTGTAATGGCTTTCGATGAATGCGTGGAGCACACGGCATCAAGAGAATATATAGATAAATCGGTTGATCGGACAACTGACTGGGCAAAACGCTGTAGAAAAGTTGAATTAAAAGAATACCAGTTTATGTTTGGAATAGTCCAGGGGGGAATTTTTCCTGACCTTCGGCAAAAAAGCGCTGTCGGAATCACCTCGATTCCGTTTGACGGTTTTGCAATCGGCGGAGTAAGTGTTGGCGAAGGATTTGATCTTATGAAAAAAGTAGTTGAGGTTACAGCGCCTTTTCTGCCGGAACAAAAACCCAGGTATTTAATGGGAGTAGGACTTCCTGAAGATTTACTTGCGGCGGTAAAAGGCGGGATGGATATGTTCGACTGCGTGATTCCTACCAGATACGCCAGACAGGGAACCCTTTTTACCCGGATGGGTAAAATCAGAATCCTTGATAAAACCTACCGTAAAGACAAGTTTCCTCTTGATACAAAATGCAATTGCTACACTTGCAGAACATATCCCCGCATGGTTCTGCGCTATCTTCTCTTTTCCCGTGATCCTCTTGCCGAAACACTCCTTACCATTCACAACCTGACCTTCTATCAGGATCTCATGAAAGACATAAGAAGTGCTATAGAACAAAACCGCTATGATGAATTCAGCAAAGAATGGCTCAATGTTTATACGGAAAAAAGAGGAAAGAGCAAACCATAACGCCCTTTCCCTTACCAACTCAAGAACTTATGAGCTTTCATCTCCCTTACCAACTCACCAACTTATGAGCTTCCTCTCCCTTATCAACTTACGAACTTATGAACTTATGAGCTTCCCTCTTCCTTGAACCTTTATCCTTGAACCTTCTTTTCATATCCTAGTTAACTGCCTGTACTTTATCCTGTGCGGTTGACTTGCCGCAGCTCCTAAGCGCGCTTTCATATCCGCTTCATATTCGGAGTAGTTTCCTTCAAACCAGACAACCTTGCTGTCTCCTTCAAAAGCAAGTATATGGGTTGCAATCCTGTCTAAAAACCACCTGTCGTGGCTTATAACAACCGCACAGCCTCCGAAGTTTTCAAGGGCTTCTTCCAAAGCCCTCATAGTGTTTACATCAAGATCATTTGTCGGCTCATCCAACAGTAAAACATTTGCACCTTCCTTTAGCATACGCGCAAGATGCACTCTGTTTCTTTCTCCGCCGGAGAGCAATCCGACTTTTTTCTGCTGATCCGTTCCGGAAAAATTAAACTTGGCAACATAGGCACGTGAGTTTACTTCTCTGCTTCCGAGCATAACGGTCTCCTGCCCTTCGGAAATAGCCTCCCATATGCTTTTTGCCGGATCAAGAGCATCCCTGCTCTGATCAACATAGGCAGGTTTTACTGTTTCTCCGATTCTGATATCTCCCGAATCAGGCTTGTCCTGCCCTACTATCATTCTAAACAGCGTTGTTTTTCCGGCACCGTTCGGACCGATAATTCCGATTATGCCGCCGGGAGGTAGAGAAAATGTCATATTTTCCACAAGCAGATTGTTATTAAATCCCTTGCAGACATCTTTAGCTTCTATAACAAGGTTTCCAAGACGGGGTCCGGGAGGAATGTATATTTCAAGATCCTTTGTCCTTTTTTCACCTTCCTGGCCAAGAAGGGCTTCATAAGAATTAATACGCGCCTTGGATTTGGCATGACGTCCCTTTGGAGACATCCTGATCCATTCGAGTTCTCTTTGCAATGTTTTCCGACGCTCGCTGACAGTCTTTTCTTCCTGTGCAAGCCTTCCCTGCTTTTGCTCCAGCCATGATGAATAGTTTCCCTTCCAGGGAATTCCATGTCCCTTATCAAGCTCTAGTATCCATCCGGCAACATTATCAAGAAAATACCTGTCATGCGTTACGGCAATAATTGTTCCTGCATAGTTTTTGAGATGATGTTCAAGCCATGCCACAGATTCTGCATCAAGATGATTTGTAGGCTCATCAAGAAGCAGAATATCCGGGTTTTGAAGAAGCAGCCTGCAAAGCGCAACACGCCTTTTCTCACCGCCGGATAAAATCTTTACAGATGTATCTCCCGAGGGGCATCTTAGTGCATCCATAGCCATTTCAAGACGTGAATCAAGATCCCAGGCATCGAGAGCATCAAGCTTTTCCTGCACCACTCCCTGGCGCTCAATAAGTGCGTTCATTTCGTCATCGGACATAGGCTCTGCAAATTTTTCGTTTATCCTGTTATATTCATTAACAGCATCAACCGTTTCCTGTACCCCTTCCTCCACTATTCCACGTACTGTCTTGTTTTCATCAAGTTTCGGTTCCTGTTCCAGAAAGCCTATGGTGTGTCCCGGAGAAAGAATTGTCTTTCCCACAAACTCACTGTCAACCCCGGCAAGAATCTTCAGCAAGGAGCTTTTTCCCGAGCCGTTTAAACCAAGAACACCTATCTTAGCGCCATAGAAATACGAAAGACTGATATCTTTAAGAATAGGTTTCTTATCATAAAATTTACTCACATCAATCATGGAATATATTATTTTATTGGGATCAGTACTCATTTTCTTTGAATTTCTCCTTATTCACAAAAGCCGCCGGGCATTTATCTCTGGGAACCCGGCTTTCATTATTTTATTTACAACCGAATCAATGTCGTAAGAAATATATTTTGCTTCAATGGAATCATTTGATGTATCCCATATAATATATTTGGCATGATTGTCACCGTCTCTTGGCTGTCCGACACTTCCGGCGTTTATTATATAGCGATTATCGGCACAAAGCTCTGTTTTGCCTCTTTGCAGAATTCCATGCTCAATAGAATTACCGTCAGATTCAATGATCCTGAGGCTGTGCGTATGGCCTATAAAACATATCCTCTCTTCGTATTTTGCGTAAGCATCTTGTATTCCTTTTGTGTCAAGCTCAATCATATAGATTGTCGGCGATTCGGGAGGAAAGCCATGTACAAAACGAGAGCTATACGATACCAGGCTTGTTTCAAGTTTATTCACAAAATGCATGGATTCATCATTCAGCATATCTATGGTTATCAGCATCGAGCGGTATGCAGCTGGATTAAACCTTGATAAATATTCACGATTTATAATGCCTAATTCATGGTTTCCCATTACAGTAGGTATGTTATTGGCACAAACCATGCTGATAGTTTCATTCGGTTCAGGCCCGTAGCCTATGACATCACCAAGGCAGACCATTGCATCAACACCGGATATTTCGATATCAGCCAAAACCGCTCCAAATGCTTCAGTGTTGCCATGAATATCCGAAATAACTGCAAGTCTCATAAAGCTCCAGATGGTTTTTGACGGTCTTTTTTCAGGGGTTTGTAAATGCTTCCGGCCACTTCAACTTCAAACAAATTTTCACCAAGTATATTAAGAACTGCCTTTCCTTTTTCTATTCCTGCAAGAACCGGGTTGCTGCCCCTTAAATGACCAAAATCCGTATATTCTAAAAAATTTATAAGCCCATCGACTTTTTCTTCCAATTCATGATTACTCGGATCCGAACTTTCAAAAAACTGATTAAGGCTCTTTTTATATAACCGTTTTGCCTCGGTTTCGATACAATGATCAGTCAAATTCATTTCAATCTTCATAACAGTAGCACTTTATGGCTTGGTAACAGATCACAACAATTTAATAATGCTGATTGTACGCTTTCTTCCAGGGATCCCTACGAAGTTCTTCAACATTGGCAAGCGCTATATACAGTGCTTTTACCGCCAGCTCTGCGCAATGGAAATGAAATTCGGACAGGGTCTCAAGATATTGCGATACATCTTCAGGTATAATGCCCCATGCCTTTTCAATCGTTTTACCCTCCGCCATGTGAACAACCGCATTTGCGCATGCAATAGTATTAATGCATCCGTTAATGTTAAAGGAAGCGGTTTCGATAAGATCATTACGGGTTTTTAGAAAAATTTCAATGGTATCTCCGCAATCACTTTCCTTGATACCATAACCGTCCGGGTTTTTTATAATTTCATTTTTATCGGCTTTAAAAGCCATTTCAAGATATTTAACAGAATGATTTTGAAAAAAATCTGATCCTTCCTGGTGCATATTTTATCTCCATAGCAATTGTCCCATAAAAATTATAACAAGAAAAAACAGTAATACCAAGCGATTATTTTTTCTGGTATGTTTTCATATATTTGCTTAACACTTTTAATAAAGCTGTAATGGTATTGCAAGATTTATAAGGGCCGCAGGGTCTTAGGAAGAAATCGATAAAACTCTGCAATATTGAATCAAACCCTTATCCACACAACTTTGCCGGTAATAGCACTGTGGCAGTATTACTTATCAATGTTCTTGCGTCGGATATTCCGACCTGAATCTTGCTTCAGATTTTTCAAAGGCTTTTCTTCCAGCTTGCGTATCAAGCTGATACTGTGTTCATCAACAGTAATCATCCGCTTCTTGTACAATGCGCCTATTGCATTTTTATATCGTTTTTTGCTGACACCAAACAATCTGTAGATCTCTTCCGGCAAACTTTTATCCGATATCTTCAGACTCCCGCCATGTTCTTTCATGGTGTTTAGAATTTTATTTGACAAATCATCTGTGCCTTTGGCGTTGTGCTTTTGAAGAGAAAGGTCTATCTTGCCGTCTTCTCTGATCTTTTTGATAAAGCCCTTTACTTCCTGCCCCTGTTCAAGGATTTGAAATACTTCATTCGTATACAAAACACCAACATGGATATTGTTGATAATTGCTTTATAGCCTAAAGGTGTCGTCTCGCCGATCACAAGATCCACGGGCTGACCCTCTGTAAAATTTACAGGAAGTTTTTCCAAAAACTTATCCAGTCTGGATGAAGCGGCTATATGGTTTTTTTTATCATTGTAAATAAATACAACATAGGACTCGCCCTGTTGCATATGTTTTTTCTGCTCCCGCACCGGAACCCGCAGGTTCTGCTTCAAACCCCAGTCTAAAAACGCCCCATAGGAATTGGATAATGCCACCTTCAGTAAAGCAAACTGACCGGCCACAGCATAGGGCTTTTTTGTGGTGGAAACCATTTGAGCCTTTGAATCAATGTATATGAAAACTTCTATGTTATCATCTGCCCTGCAATTGGCTGGGGCTTCTTTTTCGGGAATTAATATCTCCCCGAGTGTTCCACCATCCAGGATTATGCCGGATCTCATAACCTTTATAACCTTGAGACTATTTATTTTTCCTAATTCAACCATCTTTATTTATCCTTAATTTCTTAGTCTGATCGTCAGATCATCTATGCCCTGCTCCAGCTTTTTCAGATTCTTTTTTGAATTAAACAGTATTTCGCACAATTCGCATTTCCGGTACCTCACAATTTCACTGGCATTGTACCCCAGATAAGACGCCATACGTGTCAGCCCTAATGTCCGGATTAAATGATATATCTGATGCTGTTCTTTTTTTTTGAACAGTTCATCCACAGATTCCTTCTCCAGATTTCCAAGATATAAAAAACCGGTTTCTGAAAAACGGTTCCCCGCATCACAGCAGGCATACATGTCCAGATTGGGAGAAACATAAGCATTCATGGAACACATGTTGGGATAATAATCTGTAAAGATCTGTTTGCGGTCAAAACTTTGTGCCCTGCCGAAATAGATCACCGGCTCAGGATAATACAGAAGTTTATTATCCTTAAGGAACTGCTCAACCGCGTCATCTGTTTCTGAAAAATCCGTGACAAAGGAAACAAAATAATCCAGACCCTGTTTCACACAAGCGGCTGCCGCACGAACAATATTTACACTGTCGATATTTTCCTGGTGCCAGCGACTGGTACTGATCCGCAACTGGGACAAACCGCTTTTTCTCAATGCTGATACCATTTTGTCGGCCAGATCCGATGTATTAGCCCAAAACCCGTTGGTAACCACTCTTGTATAAATCCGGTTTTGCCTGCAGACCTGGATCAAACCGCAGACATCTTCTTTAAACATCAGCGGTTCTCCGGCTGTAAAACTGATCCCGGTCACGTGCGCATCGGCCATTTCTTCGATGATTTCCTTTGCCCTGACAAAATCCATTTTATCGGCTCCTGAAGACCCATCGGCTGCCACACAGTGTGCACATTTTATATTACATCGCGTGGAATATCCAAAAGCGATTTGTCGGGGTTGATTCATTTTTTTGACCTGACGATTCCTTAAAATCCTGGCTACCAAAATTGGCACCTGTTATAGTTATTAAAATATGTATTCTACACTTTGTTTATCCAATTTACAATCTGCAAAGCACAGGAGGTTGATATATGTCAGATTTTTCCAAAACCGATTATTCTTCCATAGATCATCCGGAGATATTGGCGCTTCTTTTTCATCCAAGACCCGATTGGAATACTCCGGCACATGCAAAGAATATAGAAGAGATATCTATTCCTGTTGAAGACGACGTATCTATAGGAGGGAAACTGCATGGCACAGACAAATCTGCTCCCGTAATCCTCTTTTTTCATGGTAACGGGGAAATCGTTTCAGACTATGATGACTTAGGCCCTATATATACAAAAATGGGGATCAACTTCCTCCCTGTGGATTACAGAGGATACGGTCGTTCCACAGGTTCGCCGACAGTTACAAACATGATTCATGACTGTCATATAATATTTGACTACGTAAAGCAGTGGCTTAAGCAAAGAGGGTATTCCGGGCCAATAATTATTATGGGGAGATCTCTTGGGAGTGCTTCAGCTTTAGAACTGGCTGAACATTATAAAAATGAGATAGGCGGTCTTGTTATCGAAAGTGGCTTTGCCAGGATCCTTCCGCTATTAAAGCTGATAGGTGTAAATATCAGCAGCTTAGGAATCGATGATAAATACGATCTTTATCACATTGATAAAATTATGAATTTCGATAAACCTGTGCTTATCATACATGCTGAATATGACCATATTATACCCTTTGGTGACGGACAGGCCCTTTTTGATGCATGCTCTTCATCAAACAAGAGGTTTCTTAAAATACCGGGTGCCGATCACAATACTATCTTTGCAGTGGGAATGGAGATGTATCTGAAAGAGGTAAAAAGACTGGCAGACCAAGCTATAATGCAAAAGGACCGGGGCTGATTTGGCCACCGATAAAGAAATAATCGGAATATCATTCCGGCAAATACTATCACAATATTTTCCGGATTTTCATTACCCTGTTTATTGTTCAGAAGGGTTTTTCTTTTTCGTTATTGGCATTTTTATACTTCGAGCTGAGCGAATCACATCTATAGCACGGGATCTATCATTTATTGCACCTTCAACAGATTCGTTTGCCTGAAGAGCAGTTCTTCCGGAATGGGGATATATTTCAGAAGGTATTTTTGAGTCAGATGATTCGTTCGTTGGAGCAGCATATCTTTTTTTCATATCATTTATAGATACAACTATCCTTTCTTCTCCTTTTAGAAGTACTATATAGTCAGCTTCAACTTCACTTATCACATAATCTCTTAACTTATCTCCCTTTTTCATTCGCATCTGACGTTTCCCTCTCCCGGGAGTCGAACGGATATCTTGTTTGTCTTCGAGATAGGCAATGCTAAAATCATCAGTTATTAATGTCCCATACAAAATAATCTGCGGAAGAGACTGTACGGAAGCCGTCTCTTCCGCTAATACTATAGATCTGGAAGGATTAAAAAGGTTCTGCTCCGCTATCACAATAAAGTCAGAAAAAGACGGACTTTGCCAACCTGCCTGCTTTTTCTCTTCTTCAATCAATATCTCTTTATCCGGCAAAACACCTGTTTTCTCACTGATGTTTAAAACAGGCAAAACCTTATTATGAACCATGAATATAACGGAAATGACCAATATTATATTCAACAGATGGATACTTTTAAAAAGATATTTCATATATCTCATCATATCTCACCTTGCGCCTGTAATAGCAGATACCTTCAATTTTACAATGAGATCCTTTGGCTTATTGTAATTTTTTACCCTTGCTTCAAACTCTTTAATAACAAGAAACGGTGAATGTGTCTCAATAGCATATATAGTATCAGATAAAGCCCTTGCATCCGGCATAGACATATCCATAGTAATGCTGATGATCTTAAATGAATTGAAATCTTCAGGGTTCTCAACACGTTCACTGAATATAATTCCACCACTATTTATAATTATTCCTTTAACAGCATCCTGCATTGCAGCAGCAGCAAGCGGTATTGTCTGACCCTTAATAATTTTTTCGTTTTCAGTGTTTCTGATCTCTTTTAAAGAATCAAGTCTATTTTCAAGTTGAGGTTTACGAGCGATCATAGTCATATATTTTCTGAGAACCTTTGTTTTGAACAACAGCATTTCATCGGTCTCAATTCGCTTTGCCCTAATCGTTAAATACCCATATTCATAAATAAAAAGGCTAAGCAAAATAAAAGTAAACGGCACAACAATGATTAATAACTTACTTTTGCGCATTACTGTTTAAAGCCTCCTTTTTGAAATTTTCAATGCCGTTTATCTCCATTTTAATCAAAAACCGGTCTGCATTCGTTTTCAGATTTCTTCTGGTAGCTGAAGCAAATTCAGCTTTGTTGAAATAGGCTGATGCTTCTAATTTAGGAAGGATCTCCGTAGCTGTGTCCGCATAACCTTCTATTTCTGCTGTTGATCCATTAATCTTCAATCTTGTTAGCCAGGCATTTTGAGGAATAATGCTTGTAAGTTCCTTAACTATTAATAAACGCATATGATTACTTTGTTTAAAATTATTTATCGCGGCAATTTCTGAAGCCAGCAAATCTACTTCTTTTTTCAGCTTTTCAACTTTTGCTACTTCATCTTTAATCTGCATTATTTGCCGGTCAATTTCAAAAACACGTTGTTTTTCGATCTTAAAGGGCATTACATAAGATAAAATACCCATAATAATAATTAGCACGAAAAGAATAACAGTTGGAGCAAAAAACAGTTTCGATTCCTTATGTACTCCCTTGCAAAGCAGATCCGGTTTACTGTTTTTCAACCAAAGTGATTCCAGCATCCCGCCTATGGACATAAAGGGCAGATTCTTTATATCCGCTCGGCTTTTTATTGTATGCTTAAGGTTTATATCCATTTGGGACAGATTCAGAACTGGAATTGACAGCTTTTGATCGGGAATCATCACTATCTTATCCTTTAAATCTGCTATTAATCTTAAAGGTGTTTTCCGGCTGTTGTGATAATCAATCAGCATATCAATTTCTTTTACAATATCATCCGCATATTCCTGATTATCCTTCTGCCCGATACTTCCTGTAAAACCGGATATGACAGAACCATCCGCTATAAGCCCCCCTTCATACCCATTTTTATTTATTTCCACATAAATGGTATCCGGGCATTTTTTATCCATATAAGATAAAAGACTGCCGATGCCGGCGAGATTTATAGTTACTCTGTTTACCTGGATGTCTTTTGCTTTAAGCGCTTCTATATATCGATTAACGGGATCTTTTTTTGCTACAAACAATAGTATATAAATCTTGCCGTTTTCTTCTTTTAATATCTTAAAATCGTATAAGGCGTTTTCAGGACATATAGGTGTGAGTCTGTCCAGTTCATACAAAACAGCATTTGAAATATCACTTTTAACAGCAAGCGGAAATTCGGCAGACTGGATGATAACCCATTCCTTGGGAATGCTTAAAGTTAAATCGGATTTTTTTGCTTTTAGCTCATG
>Ga0180732_1000437_pt1 | contig 36521 bp, 34 predicted proteins | sample KR11_01MetaG_FD_148674 | JGI IMG/M metagenome (GOLD analysis project Ga0180732, IMG submission 148674) | Groundwater microbial communities from the Olkiluoto Island deep subsurface site, Finland - KR11_0.1 MetaG | ecosystem: Environmental > Aquatic > Deep subsurface > Groundwater | place...
GAGGGCAAGTTCCGCGAGGATCTTTATTTTCGCCTCAGGGTTTTTCCCATTGTGATTCCGCCGCTTCGTGACCGGCGAGCCGATATTCCAGCCCTGGTTCAATATTTCATGATGAAGAAGGCCCGGGAAATGGGTTTTGTGGAAATTCCCACCCTTGCTCCCGGTGCCCTCGAAAAACTTATGCATTATAACTGGCCCGGCAATGTCCGGGAACTCCAGAACGCCATCGAACGCGCCCTTATTCTCAGCAGGGAACAACCGCTGGTCTTCAACGATCTTGTCGATATCGTCCCAAATACAGCGGCCATGATTCCCGTGACCGATGGAGCAAAAACCCTCAGTCTGGAACAAATGACCTCACAAACGATTGCCAATGCCCTGAAGATGACCGGTGGCCGTGTGGGCGGGGAAAAGGGTGCAGCAAAGCTTCTGAAAATAAATCCTTCGACGCTCCGGACGAAAATGCGCAAGCTCGGCATTCCCTTTGGCCGGAAAGAGACAGAAGGTTAAAATCAGACTTCATTTACTAACTTGTCGTTTTTATCACATCATTTAACACTTTTCCCAATGCATTGACATCAAAAGGCTTGGGCATCATGCCTTTGAAACCATATTCACGGAAATTTGACATGACCGGATCATCGGAGTAGCCACTTGAAACAACAGCTTTTACTTCAGGATCTATCTCAAGCAATATCTTTACAACATCCTTTCCTCCCATACTGCCGGGAACGGTCAGGTCCAGAATGACGGCATCATAGGGTTTTCCCGATTCCCAGGCTTTTTTATACAATGCAATCGCCTCAGCGCCATCCTTTGCTATCTCTGCTTCATACCCCAGCATCTCCAACATATCTCCCATTATTTCCGTTAAATATTTATCATCATCCATTATAAGTATTTTGCCCTCTCCTGTTAACTGGGCTGGCTCTTCTTTTACCGGAATTTCTTTGTATGATGCCGGAAGGTAGATGTAAAAAGTGGTTCCGCGACCCTGACAGGAGTTTGCCGATATGTGACCGTGGTGCTTTTTGATGATAGAGTAGGTTGATGCAAGTCCGAGGCCTCTCCCTGTCTGCTTTGTTGAAAAATAAGGATCAAATATCTTGGAAAGGTGCTTTTCAGCTATACCCACCCCCTGATCCTTGATGGTGATCACGATGTATCTGCCCGGTTTAACAGGCAGTCCATGCCCCTCCTGTATCTCTTCGTTCCGGGCACGAATCTGTATGACTCCTCCCTCCGGCATAGCCTGGTTCGCATTTATAACAATATTATTGATTACCTGGCTTATCTGCCCTGAATCGGCCTCAACAGACCAGAGATTTTCTGCTATCGAAAACTCACATCTCGCTTTTGAGCCGGTCAGTACAAAGAGGGAAGATTCTTTTAGAATATTTGCAATTGAAGAAACTTCCTTTACCGGAGTTCCCCCTTTGGCAAAAGTCAGTAACTGCATTGTAAGTGCCTGTGCTCTCTTAGAGGCAAGTTCTGCCGCACTCAGAAGATCAAATATCTTATTGTCGGACTCCATATACGTCTTGGCAAGAGAAATATTTCCTGAAATAGCTGTCAGTATATTATTGAAATCATGGGCTATGCCTCCAGCGAGAATCCCTACGGATTCAAGTTTCTTAGCTTTCAGAAGTTCTTCTTCCGTTCGTTTGCGCTCGGTTATGTCGTCGAACACCACTACGAAATATTCCTTCATCGGAGAATAGACCGAGAGATTAAACCACATGTTCATGGCGGTGACATAAAACTCGAAACGTTCGGACTGGCCGGTCAACGCAACCCGGGCAAACCGCTCGAACAACTCGGGATCGGATTCACGGATGCCAGGAATAACCTCAGAGATCTTCTTCCCGACCACATCCTTAAATTCCGTCAGGGTTTGGAATGCTTCGTTGACAACGAGGTATTCGAAGTCCTTCGGTTGGCTGCCCTCGAAAAGCATCCGGCAATACGCGAATCCCTCTACCATGTTTTCAAAGAGTGTCCGATAGCGAGTTTCGCTCTCGCGTAGTGCCTCTTCCCTTCTCTTTAAGGATTCAGCCATATTGTTGAAAGCCTTCGCAAGTTCTCCTATTTCATCCTCTGTTTCAACAGGCACCTTCTCGACTACACCTTCCATTCCAAAGATTTTAACACTTTCAGTTAATCTGTTAAGCGGTTTTGTTATCCCCTTTAATACTAAGTATGTTACAACGGAACCAATCATCAGGAAGAGAATACCCATCAGGATACTCTTAATCAATATGTCATTGAACTGCTTATTAAGCATCTGCTTATCCATCGTCACACTAACAAATCCAATGGGTCGGTCATTTTTCTGAAGAGGATCCTTAATAAATAATAAAGATTCTTCCACAAGGTGACCGGAGCTTGAGATTACGGGTGCCCAGAATTCAATATAGCCATTACCCTCAAGGTAAAACGGGGGAATAGACTCTCTCATTTTCTTAAATATCTTAAGTCTTTCCTGCTCATCTCTTTCAATTGATTTTTTTAATAATTTTAATCTGGACCTTTTTTTACTATTCAACAGCTCCCCATCCAGATTAAATATCAAAACTTCTACAACACCTTCCTGTTGTAGAATTCCCTCAGCAGGACCCTCGAGCAGCTCTTTATTTTCCGAAAATACGCCAATCCTTGAGTTGTAAGCAAGAACGCTTGATAGTATTTTTCCATCTTTTATAAGGTTATCTGTCAGGGATTTAATCTGGTGATGAATAAAGAGAGAAGTAAAAGAAATAAATATAACAAATATAAAAAAGCCAATAGCGGCAAAGACCTTAATACGAAAATTTTCATTCAAAGTTTTTAGTAAATTTAGCCTCATTTTTTCCTTTTAGTTAATAATCCTTGCTTTCCTGAGAATATTTTCCTTAATAGTGATTCCTAATTTCTTTGCTGCTTTAAGATTAATCGATATAATTGTCTTTCTTGCATCTACCTGCTCTGTATTCATAGCATTACTTCCTGTGAGTATCTTATTAGCTATTTCTCCAGCCTGAGAACCCATGTCAAAAGCATCTACGCTTATCGACATTAGTGCTCCCATTTCCACATATTTCTCTGAAAATGCAAGAATGGGTATTTTGTTTTCGAGGGAAAATAGAAGCATAAACTCAACTGTTTCAGGAGTAATTACCGTCAAATCCGGTAGCATCCAGAAAACATCTATCTTTCCTTTCATATCCGTTAATAATTGAGGAACATCCTTTGAATTATAAACCTCTTTAGTTACCAGTTTAACACTAAATTTTCCGGCGGCATTTTTTATCTCTTTTGCAAGATGGCCTGTTTTATTCTTGTTATATAAAAGGCCTATAGCTTTTATTTCCGGCATTACAGATAAAAGAACAACCAACTGTTCTTCCTGTGGTATATTCATGTTTACGCCACCGATGTTTGTTTCTCCTGAGAGTATGGACCAGGGATTTAAAACCATGACATAGATAACGGGGATGTTTTTAATTCTTTTAACCTTCGAGAGGGCGTCAATCCCTATTGCAAGAACGATATCAGGACTGATCTTATCAATCTCCCTAACAACATCTGCACCTTGCAATTCTGAGATAATAAGCCTTTTAATCTGGGCATCACATACACTTTTGAAACCCTGGATTGCATCTTCGTATGGCTGCACTCTGCTGCTTTGAACGATCACGACCTCCTGTCTGGCCCAGGCTAAACCAGAACAGAAAAATAAAAAAATTAAAATTGTAAATATATAAAGATATTTTATCACGATATTCTCATATGGCAGCCTGGAATCAGTACAAATGGACCCTTATTTTTTTAAAAAAACTGAATTAATTGATTGAATAAAATATGAATAAAATATATTATGAAAGTATAGTTATTTTATTATCACAATTTATTTTAGAAAAAAAGAAATGAATTTCTCAAATAGTCATTTTTATAAACATAGACAATGCATCCTCTTGCTTTGTTTTGTCCTGGCAACGACCTCCTTGTGCTGGGCTTTTGCCGCCCAGTCTCAAGAAGAAATGGAAGTTCTCCGCATGTTTTACAAGGAAAAGGATCTTGTTGTCTCGGCCACCAGACATCCTAAACCCATCTCTCAGGTTGCAGAAAATATAACTGTTGTCACTTCAAAAGAAATAGAGGAGATGAATGCCCATTCGGTAGCAGAGGTCCTTAACAGGATACCCGGCCTTTTTGTAGTTTTCAGCCAGGGTACAGGAAGTTTCGGCTCTGCTTCCATGATTAAAATTCAGGGTTCTGAGACGAAACATGTTCTTGTCCAAATGGATGGGGTGGCCTGGAATTTCCTGAGTAGCGGGGCCCCTGAAACCAATTCAATCCCAGTAGGTATCATCGATCGCATAGAGGTCATAAAAGGGCCGGCATCATCGGTATGGGGTTCAGCTCTGGGCGGTGTTGTCAACATCATCACTAAAACGGCTGGAACCGATTCAAAACCTGCCGGTTCTTTAAGCGTCTCTTATGGTGAGAAAAATACGCAGGATTACAGAGCTGAGATCTTGGGAAAAGAAAAGACTGTGGGGTATTATCTATATGCCGGCAGACAATATTCCGAAGGTCAGATATCTTCAAGAGATTTTAACAATCATAGCCTTTATTCAAAGTTCCACATCCCCATTTCAGAAGATATGGCCCTAGGCCTGAGCATGGGTTACAGCGATCCGAAAACCGGGCTCGGCAATTTTTCGAGTGGTGATTTAAGGTCGAGCGGGACAAGCCGCACCTTTTTTGCAACTGCCTCCCTTGATGCTTCTCTCGCAAGTGAACTTAACTTAAATATATCCTTCCATCACTTCAAGCAAAGAATCGATATAATGAATAACGCATTAGGACTGGGAATCCGTGGAACATCCGGGGAATTATTTTCAGATAGCCTTTATGATGAGAAAACTACGGGAGGAAGCGGTAAACTCGTATGGGCTCACGGAGAGCATACCGTGATATTCGGCGTAGATGCCGACAACGTAAAGCTTGATCAGACGTTTACCTCCGGGACATATCTCCAATCGGTGGGCGCTCCGGCAACATTGTCTACATACCCCGACATTGACCAATGGGCGGTATATGCCAATGACACAATAGTAATAGACCGATTGTCGATTACACCCGGCATCCGTTACGATCATAACAGCATTACCGGCTCCTTTACCAGCCCTTCTTTGGGAATCGCGTACCAGCTTGGTGAGGATTCAATTGCAAGGGCTTCCGTGGCAAGGGGCTTTACCATTCCCCCTCTCTCCTGGACCTCAGGGGGAGGATTGTTCCTTGATCCGAATTCGTCCCTTAAGCCTGAAAAAGTCTGGTCATACCAGGCAGGGGTAGAATCAACCGCTTTAAGGTACCTCTGGGCCAAGGCCACAGTGTTCCACCATGAAATAAAAGATATCCTGAAAAAGGAGGCATCCGCAGGAGGAGCTCCCGCCTTTAATGATCTTATAATCAATACCGGAACAAGCAGGAGGCAAGGGATTGAGCTTGAAACCGAAACAATTTCCATGTACAATCTGTCACTTAGGACAGGGTTTGCATATGTTGATATAAATCCTGCCACCGAGGAAGGAGCTACAGGAATTTACACCTGGAATATCGGGTTAAAATACGACGACAGAAAATCCTTCCGTGCTCAGATATACGGCCACTATGTATGGTGGGACCTTGCTTCAGCATCAGGAGCAAGTTACGATGATTTCATCTGGGACTTTAACCTCAAAAAGAATATTTATTCCAATGAAAATATTGCCACGGATGTATTTCTTACGGCCCACAATATCTTTAACGGTTCCCAATATGTCTTTGGCGATATTCAAAACCCTGAAAGATGGGTTGAGGCCGGATTACGGTTCTCTTTTTAATATTGTTGTGTATCTGTTTTTCACTATTAAACATCATTACCAATGTAGCCTCCAACTTCGACGCCCGGATTTTGGCAAACTAAGGTATGTATTTTTTTAAAACAGTTTGAACAGGGATAGTCGATTTATACAAAATTTGTCAAAAGATTGACAAAAAATGGTATATTTTTGACGTTATGTGATGTATCGCAATTATTTTAATTGATAAGTGTTACTGTATACCTAATAAAACTAATAATTGAATATTTTATATTTATTATCAATTCAGTATATTGTATAATACATCATTAAATCATTAAACCATAACTGCTCATTTTCGGAATGCATGGTATGTTTTTTGCTCGCTGTGTTAGTAAAGGTTACAAATAGAAAAAGACTAACAAGTAACTTAAACAGCAACCAAAAAAGGAGGGGGGCACGGTATGGTAGAAGAAAAAAAAGAAAGTAAAGAAGAAATCACAGTACTTGATGAAGGCATTGATACAAATGATATGGCAGACGCCTATGGTATGTGTTGCTGGGGTCCACTAACTCCTTATAGATGAATAATCTGAACCGGAAGGGGAGCACGACTCCCCTTTTTTAAAACCATATGTAAATATTATGCAGCTTTCCAACTATCTTAAGGCATATCCTTACGAAGAAAGCCCCGATCATCTTCTTCTTTTTTCCACACTGAAGATGTCAAAGATACTTCTTAAAAAAAAGACCTATCATGCAATAGAAAATAACGAGGCGCTATCCTCTTCCGATGAGGCCCTGCTATCAAAACTCGGCATGATAGTTCATGATAGCGATGAGGAAAAACTTGCGGCGCTTGGTTTTTTTGATGAAATTAATGCAAAAAAAACCGGGTTGAATATCATGGTTGTTCTCAATCTGGACTGCAACTTCGCCTGCACATACTGTTACGAAGGGGGCATGAAGGGGAAACTTTACATGTCGGACGAAACTGCGGATCAGCTCGTAGATTTCATCAAAAATAATTTTCCACTCCATAAAAAATCTCTCCTCATAGATTTTTACGGAGGAGAGCCTCTTTTGAGCATAGGACTCATTAAATATATTTCCCGTTCCCTTAAAGCATTCACCGAAAGCAGGGGCGCCTCATACGGTTTTACTCTTGTTTCCAACGGTTCTCTTTTTACAAAAAAGACAGCAGAGGAGCTGATTGCGTTCGGGCTTCAAGGGGTGAAGATATGTTTGGACGGCCCGGCCGAGACACATAATCAATCCCGTCCTTTTAAATCGGGCGCCGGCAGCTTTGATACCCTCATCAAAAACATCAAGGAAACCTGTGATATTGCAAAAATAGGCATAGGAGGAAATTATACAAGGAACAACTATGAAAAATTCCCATTGCTCCTCAATTATCTCACAACAGAAGGGCTCACTACGGATAAGATTGCCACAGTGAAGTTCGACCCCGTGACAAAACAGCCTGAAGGTGAATTTGCTCCTCCCGACTCTATGGGCGGCTGCGCATCCATCAATGAGCCTTGGCTGTCGGGCATTGCCGCGTACTTGCGGGAAGAGATTTTGAAAAGAGGATACAATACACAAAAACTGATGCCTATGACCTGCATGGTAGAGTCTGCCGACTCCTATGTGGTTAATTTCAACGGCGTTATATACAAATGTCCGGGCTTTATCGGCAAGAAGGGCTATGAGGTAGGAGATCTTCTGACGGGAGCAAGAGATTATGTCTCAGTTTATAATCTTGGTATCTGGAAAAATGAGAACTGCACCGGGTGTGAGTATCTGCCTCTTTGTTTCGGAGGATGCAGGTATATGAAGTTTTTGCGGGATGGGAATATAGATACGGTGGATTGTCAAAAAGCCTATCTTGATGCCTCTCTCGAGACATTAGTCAAGCAGGACATTAAATATAAACTGAAGAAAGACAAACGATAAGACAATCAAGCAACGGTTTATTACGATACTATACCGCAGCCAGCTCCTAAAGCGGCAAGAAGCCTTTCGTGAATATTCTCAAAACCTCCGTTTGACATTATAAGGATAAGATCACCTGATTTGGCTGCTTTGACAAGAAACTCAATTATGGATTGTGTGTTGCTGAAAAAATAAGCGTCTTTTTCCATTACCTTAAGATCCTCTACCAGTTTTTCAGAAGAAAATCTTTCATCGGGAGGTATTTTTTCAAGAAGAGGCGGCTTGCTTATGCAAATGATATCAGCCTTGTCAAATGAGAGGGGATATACATCCTGAAAAATATTTCGCATACTTGAATTTGTTCTTGGCTCAAAAACTGCGATTATCCGCCCATCAGGGTAAAAGGGCCTTACAGCTTTTATTGTTTCTTTCACAGCGGTGGGATGATGAGCAAAATCATCCATTACGGTAATGCCTTTTCTTTCGCCGCGTATTTCCTGCCTTCTTTTTACTCCCTCAAATGTTTCAAGTGCCTCATGTATTGTATCAACCGGAACCTTGAGATTATCTGCAGCAGCAACAACCGAAAGGGCATTCAGTAAATTATGCTCGCCTACTTGTTTTGTTTTAAATGAACCAAAAGCCTTTCCCTTTTTCATCACTTCAAAAAACGTCCAGGGCGGTTCAACCCGAAAAGAACCAAGCTTCCATTCGGAGCCGCTGTTTTTTCCATACTTTTCTATTTTACAACTGCTTTTGCTGATAAGAGATTTGATATTTGTATCCCCGTCAAATACTATAAGACTGCTCTTGGGAGATATTTTTTCTATCATCCTGGAAAATGTTTCTTTCACATGGTCAAGATCTCTGAATATATCCGCATGGTCGAATTCAATGCTTGTAAGAATTGCTATTAACGGATCAAAATGAAGAAACTTCGGCCCTTTATCGAAAAAAGCGGTATCATATTCATCACCTTCGACAACAAAATACTTTCCTTTCCCGATCCTGTAATTGCTGTTAAAGTTTTTTGTGATGCCTCCTATCATAAAGGATGGATCAAGACCGGCTTTGTAAAGTATCCATGCCAGTATGGAAGTTGTTGTTGTTTTTCCATGAGTTCCGGTAACAATAAGACTGCTTTTGTCATCTGCTGCAAACCGGTTCAGAGCCTGGGGCATGGAACAGAAACAAGAACCCAGTTCGGCCATCTTTACTGCTTCGGGATTATCTCTTCTTACCGCATTTCCCACAACAACAAGGTCAGGGCAGCAAGAAAGATTATCGGCACTGAAACCTTGCATAAGAGCAATGCCTTTTGCTGCAAGAAAATCGCTCATAGGAGGATATATCTTCTCGTCAGATCCGGTTACCTCATAGCCCATGTCCTTAAGCATGCAGGCAAGTGCTCCCATTCCGGTTCCGCACACAGCGATTAAATGTATTTTTTTTATATTTTCGGGAATTCTGTTTTTGTTTAAATCAAGCAATTTAAATAATCCTTTTAACAAAAATCATTTTTCCATCGGAAGGAGCGTAAAAATCCTCCAGATATGCAGCCTCGTTATATCCGGCGTTACGATAAAAAGCACGGGTTGGTTCATATTGGGGCCTTGAGGATGTTTCGGCATAAATCCTTGACCCGCCCATTTCTCTGATTATATCTTCGGTCATTGTGTTAAGAAGCTTGCCTATTCCATGCCCCTGAAAGCTGTTATCGATAACGATCCAGTAAAGGTCATAACTTGACTGGGTGCCTGGAATGGGGCCAAAGCAGGTATAACCTATAAGCTTTTCACTGCTTTCTGCAAATAAAAAATAATATCCGCTTTGAATATCTTTTAAAAGTCTTTCCTTTACAAGCTCTATTGCAATTTCAATCTCACTTTCCGAGAAAAACTCCGTTTTTCTGACTATTGCCCCAATTTTTTCGGGGTCATCTTCTAAGGGGATTTCGCGAAAAGTTAAATTATTAATGGAGTCAATTTTTTTTCCTGTGCTTGCCAAATCATGGTCTCCATGTAACTAAATAATCAAATATCTTCAATTATTCTTTTGATAATCTCAGGAAAAGCGAGTCCGATCATTTTAGATGCGGCAGCAAATCCGCTGTCAGGTGAGATGCAGGGATTTGCGTTTATTTCAAGAACCCATGGTCTTCCGGATTCGTCGATTCTGAAATCAACCCTGGCATATCCTTTAAGGCCAAATAAGTCCCAGCACTCTTTAGAAATTATTTTAAGAGATTCAATTAAATAACTGTCATCAGATGTAAAATTAAAAGTTCTGTTTGTATTAAGATATTCAAATGAATCAGTCTTCCATTTTGCGCTGTAATCAACTATTTTAAGTTTGTCGGAAGGATAGTCAGTAAAAAGAATTTCTGCAGGCGGAAGTACTTCAACCCCCTCCGGGCCGGAAAGTAATGCAATATTAAATTCACGCCCGTCTATATATTCTTCGCAAAAAAAATCCCCGCTCATACTGCTTTTGAATCTTTCAAGCTTTGCAATTAGTTCGGAAGCACTTTTTACATAAACAACCGAATCCTGGCTCATTCCTATTGATGCATGTTCCCAGACGGACTTTATTATAAACCGACCGTTAACAGAGGTTTCTTTTTTTAAAGTAGAAAGGCAATAGGCTTTGGAAGTATTTATGTCATTTGCTGCAAGATAATCTTTGCCTAAAAGCTTGTTTGAAGTTAAAAACATGGCTTGTGTTTTAGATCCTGTGTAGACAATCTTAAGATAATCAAGAAATGAAGGAGCAAGATGTATCAGGCTCCCACAGCCATTTACGGATTCTACAAGATTGAATACAAAGGCGGGGTTAAGCTTTTGAAGGCGGATGCCGACAGCTTCCAGATTCAAATCAAATTTGACGGAAACAGGATCAAAGCCAAGCTGTGTCAGCGCTTTTGAAACAGCTTCCAGCTGTATGAGAGCATCCTTTTCATCTTCATCCGCTTTATCCGAAATGTCGGCATGTAAGATGCCGACTGTTTTTTTCATAAGATATTATCCTGATTTGACTGTATTAAAGCTGGATACCTGCTTAACGCGGATTTCATTATTTCATCAATAAGTTCTTTATAACTGATACCGGACAATCTGCACAGGATCGGAAGCTCGGAATGTATGGGATGCAGTCCCGCAAGAGGGTTAACCTCTATGAAATTGGGGCGCCCGTTTACATCCGATCTTATATCTATTCTTCCGGCATCAAGGCATTTGAGCCCTATCCAGGCGTCAAGAGCTACTTTTGCCGCATCACGGGCCATTTTATCATCTGCCAGACGATAAGAAACAAGCTCTTCATATTTTTTCTTGTTGATATAGGAATAGGAATCTCCTTCAGCTTGCTCATTAAGAAGAACTTCTATAACTCCGGCAACTCTGGCTTTTTCCCCCGTGCCGATAATTCCAACGGTAAATTCGCGTCCCGGAAGGTGCGTTTCAACCAAAGCCGGTTGTTTAAACCTTTCAAGAAGATCAAGACATACTTTATATAGATCCTCTTTATTAGTTGTTTTTGAAGCAGCGCTTATTCCTTTGCCGGTTCCTTCCGCAACAGGTTTGACAAACAGGGGAAAAGGAAGAGAAATGGAGTCGATATCCGATAATTTTTCCACAAGGGCAAAAGCAGGAGTCGCTATTCCCAGATTTTGTACAATAAGTTTTGTAACAGCCTTGTTAAGGGTAAGGCTTAAGACTAAGGGATCGGAAAATGTGTAAGCAATTTTATAGGCGTCCAGAATTGCCGGAATCTGTGCTTCTCTTCCTGCTCCAAAACAGCCTTCGGCAATATTAAATACAATATCCCACCGTCTGCCTTCACAAAGATATTTAACAAGATTTTTAATATGCCCTATCCTTTCTGTTTTATAACCAAGATCGGATAGGGCTTTTTCGATGGCATCTATGGTTTCTTCGCTGTCGAACTCGGCAGCTTCTTCCTCGCTGAAACCCATGGCAATATATTCATTGCGCAGATCGTATGTAATTCCGACAACCATTAATCCTCTTCTTTTTAAAAACGTCTTTTTAGTGATGAGTCAGGATACCGGAAGATAAGATCTTCATAATTTTTCAGAAGAATTTCGTCTCCGTAGCGCCCTAAAACATATTCGGGCAGAAGGGGGATTTTACCACCGCCGCCGGGAGCGTCAATAACAAAATTAGGTACGGCCAGACCGGATGTGTGTCCTCTGAGGCCTTTTATGATTTCAAGTCCTTTTTCAACAGACGTCCTGAAGTGCGCGGAGCCGAGAATAGGATCGCACTGATACAGATAATAGGGGCGCACCCTGATTTTTAGAAGCCTGTGGTAAAGTTCTTTCATTGTATCCACATCATCATTAATACCTTTAAGAAGAACAGTCTGGCTTCCAAGAGGTATTCCGGCATCGGCAAGCCTTGTGCAGGCAGTACTGGTTTCAGGCGTAACCTCCTCAGGGTGCATGAAATGGATATTTATCCACAAGGGGTGATATCGCTTCAGCATTCTGACTAATTTGGAAGTGATACGCTGAGGCAGAACCACAGGTACCTTTGTTCCAATGCGAACAATATCAAGATGCGAAATACGGCAAAGACGTGAAAGAAGCCATTCCAGAGCATCATCGCCAAGGGTAAGCGGATCACCGCCGGAAATCAACACATCTCTTATGCCTGTGTTCGCTTCAATATAAGCAAGCGCCTTTTCCCAGTTTGCCACACCGCCATGAGATGCCGACGACCGGCCTACCATTCTTGATCTTGTACAGTAGCGGCAGTTGGTAGAACAAAAATCGGTTACTAAAAACAATACACGGTCAGGATAACGATGCACAAGACCCGGAACAGGACTGTCGGCATCTTCTCCAAGAGGGTCTTCGGCTTCTCCGAAAGACCTGCAAAGTTCAGCTCTGACAGGAACAACGGCACGTCGCAGCGGGTGCATGGGATTGTTCTTATCAAGAAGACTTGCATAATAAGGAGTAATGGAAAGAGGCAAATTATCACCGTTTGTTTTAACGGCATCTGTCTCTTCTTCAGAAAGCGTTAAGATTGTTGAAAGAGTATCATAATTCTGGATGCGATTTCTAAGTTGCCACTGCCAGTCGTTCCATTCGGCAGGGGTTGCACGAAAAATAAACTGTTTTCTTAAAATGCGTGAGGGAGGGCGTTTAACCGGACGAACGGGAAGCAATTCTCCTGATTGAACGTGATTTAGAAAACCATCTGAAGCAAGAGACAGCGACGGAGGTTCATCAAGTTCATTGTGCTCGGTTAGATTGTTTTCTGATTGAATTGCCGAATAGTCAGGAATTTTCATGGCTTTTCTGGGAATTCCGCCACGTCTTATAGAACGCGCGTTTTTTTGCATTTTGTTTACTCCTTTTTTTTGTAATTTTTTTTAACGTTGATTTTTATATTTGTGCTTAAAATGTCTTAAATAAGATTCTATCTTTAAAAATGGCCGGTTAAACCAAAAAATATCTTTCTTTAAATAGGTGGTGAAAACATCAAAATATTTCTTTCATAGGACAAATGCTTTTGTGAAGGAAAAAATATCGGCAGGTACTTAGTCTTATCGACAGAGGATAAATGGGTTTTTAAAAACGGCTTTAGCCTGATAGAGATATCAGAAGATGGAATCAATAACGGAGGTTCATCCGTATCGTTTGTTTCGGATTGCTTGTCACATGAGGGCAAAGAAGCAGCAGACGGAATTGTAACACGTTTCCCCGATTCATTACTTCTTATTATTAAGCATGTATATTGCTGCATTCCATAAACTCCAGACTATCAGAATAGCTACATTTGCAAAAAAATTGCACCCGGTAATTTAAAAACTCACCTTTGTATAAACTAACTGAAACTATTAATAATCACAACTATATTTTTTTGAATCTCTAAAGCATCATAAATTTACTGTCAAGATAATAATTGAGCACTCCAAAATATTTTTTAAGGTTGTATTTCCATTATAAAGAAATCATCAGAATAAGCCACATGTTTATTTAACCTAAGAAAGATTTTTCCAGAAAGCTTTAGCTTCTTCTTCTCCCTTATCAGGCATTGAACCGTTGCTGGTTTTTTGGGGGCTGATTCCGCCAAGGCGTTGAATTCTTTCTTCAAGTGGGGGGTGAGTTGAAAAAAGATAAATGAGGCTTTTTCCGGACAGCGGATTTACAATAAACATATGAGCCGTTGAGGGATTTGCAGTCATGGGAAGATTTTTTGAATATGACCCAAGTTTTGCAAGAGCTTCCGAAAGTCCTTTTGAATTACCGGCAAAACCTGCCCCTGTGGAATCTGCTAAAAATTCTCTGGATCGCGATATGGCCATCTGTATAATCATGGCTGCAACAGGAGCTATAACCGACATAAGTATCAGCCCGATAATACCGCCTCCGTTGTTACTGTCATCACTTCTTCGGCCACCGAAAAAAGCTGCAAACCGCGCCATATTGGCAAGCATCATAACAGCGCCTGCAAGTGTTGCAGCAATAGAGCTTATCAGGATATCGCGGTTTTTTATGTGTGCAAGTTCATGAGCAATAACACCTTCAAGCTCTTCTTTATTCATTAGATGAACAAGACCTACTGTCACAGCAACAACGGCGTGTTCAGGATCTCTTCCTGTGGCAAAAGCATTTGGCGACTCTTCAGGTATTAAAAAAACCTTTGGCATCGGCAGCCCGGCACGAACCGTAAGTTTTTTTACTATTTCATATACAAGCGGCACTTCGTTTGAAGAAACCTCTTTTGCTTTATACATCCTTAATACAATTTTATCTGAAAACCAGTAGCTGAAAAAATTCATTGCTGCTGCAAGAATAAGTGCGATAACCATCCCAGTGGTGCCGCCCAAGATCTGACCAACCCAGACAATAAATGCTGTCAATACGGCAAGCAACACAACAGTTTTTATGTTATTTCCCATGGCCGACAATCCTTTTAGTATTTATGGCACTTCAAGAAGTTAAGTTTAAAGCATACTTACACAGTTTCTCTTGGCTTAACTTTTATTATTTTCAATTCAATTCCGACATTACCTTGCCTGCCGCATAAACGGTCTGATCTATATCTTCTGCACTGTGAGCAGAGGAAACAAACAGGGCCTCAAACTGAGAAGGGGCAAGATAAATTCCGTTATTAAGCATATTTCTGTAATAAGCCGCAAACATCTTAAGATCACTTTTTTTTGCGCTCTCAATATCAACAACCTTTTTTCCCGTAAAAAACATGCCAAGCATAGAACCGGATCTTGCTACTGACACATTTATACCTGCCTTTTTTGCAGCATCAAAAAGACCTTTGGCAAGCTTTTCAGATATGCTGTTTAAAGAATCATAAAAGCCAGGTTTTTTAAGCTCGGTTAAAGTTGCTATTCCGGCAGCCATAGCAAGAGGATTGCCCGACAACGTGCCGGCCTGATAGACCGGCCCTTGAGGAGCAATATGTTCCATAATCTCAAGCTTTCCGCCATATGCCCCAACAGGAAGACCTCCTCCGATAATTTTTCCCAGACATGTCAAATCAGGCACGATCCCATACACAGATTGTGCTCCGCCGTAAGCAACACGAAAGCCGGTCATTACTTCATCAAATATGAGAAGAGCGCTATATTTTTCAGTAAGGCTCCGCAAAGCCTGTAAAAATCCATCGCCAGGCAGCACAAGCCCCATATTGCCGGCAACAGGTTCTACTATTATACAGGCAATTTTTGAGCCGTGTTTTTCCATTGCTTCTTCAACGCTTTTAATATTATTGAAAGGAAGTGACAATGTCCCTGAAACAAAAGACTTCGGTACTCCGGGACTTCCCGGAATCCCAAGAGTGGCAACACCCGATCCGGCTTCAACGAGCAGGGCATCGGAATGTCCGTGGTAACAGCCGTCGAACTTGATGATCATATCTCTTCCGGTAAAACCCCTTGCAAGGCGAATTGCGCTCATGGTGGCTTCCGTTCCTGAATTTACCATACGGACCATTTCAATAGAAGGCACAGCTTCTATAATCATTTCTGCAAGTTTAATTTCAAGACCGGTAGGCGCTCCGAAACTGGTTCCGTTTTTTAGAGCCGAATTTATAGCTTCAACAACAGCAGGATGCCTGTGGCCAAGAATCATAGGCCCCCAAGAACCTATATAATCTATATATTCGTTCCCATCCTCATCAAAAATCCTGCATCCCTCGGCCCGATTGATAAATACCGGTTCCGAGTCAACGGATTTGCACGCACGAACCGGACTGTTAACACCACCGGGAATTATTTTTTTTGCCGTTTCAAAAAGTCTGTTTGAGTTTTCACGTTTCAAATTATATTTGCATCCTTTCAGGTCTGTTAATTTTTTTGAACTTTATTTTATATGGTAAGGTAATATAAGTTATGTTAATCTTATAGTCAAAATATTATAACAAGGACTTAGTTATTGACTAAATACCGGATTTTGGGATAGAAAGAATTGCTTTACCGGCATTCTAAGTTATTATAAGAGCCAGTTTCAAAACGTCCCATTTTGGCCGATCTCTGCGTTGGATGAAAATATTAATCCTCGAAATACTCCATGTATTCCAGCGGTTAAAATTTTCTCCCGCCTTGACCTTGACCAAACTGAAACGTTTTGAAAGTGGCTCATAAGTTTATCAATCTTATTTTTCAAATATAGCTGTAATAAACGGAGCTTAAGTTAAAAGGAAATGATTCAATTAATAAGAGGGTTTAAAGATATTCTTCCGGAAGAGGTAGGCCTTTGGAAAAAAATAGAAAAGACCGCGATATCCCTTTTTGAAAATTTTGGCTTTTGTGAGATTCGTCTTCCTATTATCGAGCATACCGAACTTTTTTCAAGAAGTATTGGACAGGATACCGATATTGTTGAGAAGGAGATGTTTACTTTTCTTAACAAAAAAGACGAATTAATTACTTTACGCCCTGAAGCTACGGCATCTGTTGTAAGGGCATATATTCAGCACAGACTCTATGCGGTTGATCCGGTGCAGAAATTTTATACGATAGGCCCGATGTTCAGGAGAGAAAGACCGCAAAAGGGCCGTTACAGACAATTCTACCAGATCAATGCTGAAATTCTGGGGGTTGATTCACCCCTTGCAGATGCTCAACTTATATTTATGTTAGTTGAACTTTTTAAAAGATTGTCCGTTACTGATGTTAGTGTGCATTTAAATTCGCTGGGGTGCCCGGTATGCCGTCCCGGCTTTAAGAAATCGCTTCAAAAGTTCATGTCAAATATTACATCAATGCTTTGTTCGGACTGTGAAAGAAGAAAAGATAAAAATCCTTTAAGAGTTATTGACTGCAAGGTGCTTGCCTGTCGTGAGGCAATGAAGGATGCCCCATCAATTATAGAACATCTTTGTGATGAATGTCGTGAGCATTTTGAAGAAGTAAAAAATTCATTAAATGATTTGGATATTCAATTTGAAATCGACAAACAGCTTGTAAGAGGTCTCGATTATTATACAAGAACAACATTTGAAGTGCATACGGGTTCACTTGGAGCCCAAAGTGCTGTGGCCGGTGGCGGACGTTATGACAAGCTTATAGAGTCTCTGGGAGGACCGTCTCAGCCTGCAATTGGTTTTGCGATAGGATTCGACAGGCTTGCAGAAATTATTTCTTCAGATAATGCAGATGTTTCCTGCAAACCCGATATCTTTATTGCCGCTCTTGGAGATAAAGCTAAAACAAATGCACTGAAATGGTCGTGCGCTCTTAGCCTTTTGGGAATAAAAACAGAAACCGATTTTTCGGATAAAGGTTTAAAAGGACAAATGAAAAAAGCGGACAGGCTTGCAGCCGGTCATGTTCTTATTATAGGAGATAATGAACTAAATGAAGGATCTGCTGTTTTAAGAAATATGGCCACAAAAGAGCAGGTTTCCGTGCCTATAGATGGTCTAGTGGAAAAGCTTAAATCAATATTTGTGGCAAATGAAAAGGTATTATAACCTTTTCAAAGTAAATAGAGTACAACGAACATCGCTATTTTATGGGCCAGTTTTAGAATGCTTGTTACGGTAATTCTATAAACCGCAAAATATATAAATATTTTGAAAGGATTAAAACAGTTGACAGATATACTTGGGAAAATGAGAAGAACCCATAACTGCTGCGAGCTTAACATAGCAGATATAGGCAGGGAAGTAGTTCTTATGGGATGGGTACAGCGCAGAAGAGATCACGGAGGAGTAATCTTTATTGATTTGCGCGACAGGGAAGGGTTAACCCAGGTTGTTTTCAATCCGGATCATGAAAGCAATTCACACAGCAAAGCTCATGAAATAAGAAGTGAATATGTAATAGGAATCCGGGGAAAGGTTGAAAAACGCCCCGAAGGAATGACGAATCCGAATTTGAAGACCGGTGAGATTGAAGTTTTTGTATCTGAGCTTAAAATTTTAAATGAAGCATGCACCCCTCCTTTTCTGATAGAAGACTCTGTGGATGTTTCCGAAAATGTGCGCCTTAAAAACAGGCATATTGATTTAAGACGTCCGAATATTCAAAAAAACCTTATTCTTCGCCATAAATCTGCTGCATCTGTAAGAAAATATTTAAACGGTCTTGGGTTTATAGATATTGAAACTCCGGTTTTAACTAAAAGTACTCCTGAAGGCGCCCGCGACTATCTTGTCCCAAGCCGCATAAATCCGGGAATGTTTTATGCGCTTCCCCAGTCTCCGCAGATTTTCAAACAGCTTTTGATGATTTCCGGCTTTGACAGGTATTATCAGATTGTGCGCTGTTTCAGAGATGAGGACTTAAGAGCCGATCGTCAGCCTGAATTTACCCAGATAGATATTGAAATGAGTTTTGTGGGCGAAGATGATGTTATGAATCTTGCTGAGGGTTTAATAAAAAATCTTTTCAAGGATGTGCTAGACAAAGATATTCAAACTCCGTTTTTAAAAATTCCGTACTCGGAAGCAATTGGTCGTTATGGACTTGATAAGCCGGACCTGCGGTTTGGGCTGGAGCTTAAAGATGTTTCGGATATAGTAAAAACATCAGGATTTAAGGTTTTTTCAACTGTTGTTGAAAAAGGCGGTATCGTTAAGGCGTTAAACGCTAAAGGATGCGTTGGCTTTTCAAGAAAAGAGGTTGATGATTTTACTGCATTTGCAGCTGTTTATAAAGCAAAAGGACTTGCCTGGATAAAGGTTAAAGAAGACGGGTGGCAGTCTCCTATTGCAAAATTCTTTACTGAAAATGAAAAACAAGCCCTTGCAGAACGTATTGAAATTGAGACCGGCGACCTGATTTTCTTTGTAGCGGATCAGCCTAAAATCACAAACGATGCACTTGGACATTTAAGAAACCATATCGCCCAAAAGCTGAATCTTATTGATGATAACATATTCAATTTTTTATGGGTTACTCAGTTTCCTATGATAGAATATGATGAAACAGAAAAAAGATATCAGGCAATGCACCACCCTTTCACTTCCCCGCTTGAGGAAGACTTCCAGCTTTTAAAGGAAAACCCACTTGCAGTTCGTTCAAGAGCCTATGATCTTGTATTAAACGGATCTGAAATCGGTGGCGGCAGCATACGTATTCACCAGAAAAAATTACAGGAAACCGTTTTCGAAACTCTTGGCATGACACCGGAATCATACAATGAAAAATTCGGCTTTCTCCTTTCAGCTCTTGATTCCGGCGCTCCACCTCATGGCGGAATTGCTTTTGGTTTCGACAGACTGATCATGATACTTTGCGGCGGATCATCCATACGGGATGTAATTGCTTTTCCAAAAACACAGAAGGCATCATGCCTTTTGACTAATGCGCCATCTGAAACCAGTAAAGCTCAGCTTGATGAACTTTGCTTAAGAGTAAAGACAGTTAAATTATAAAAAGGAGCCACTTTCAAAACGTTTCAGTTTGGTCAAGGTGGGTGAAAATGGGACTTTTTGAAACTGGCTCAAAGGTTTACTGATTTTTAAAATTCTACCGCCTTGTTTAATCTTAGGGCTGTTTTTTGGACAGAAAGCGTATGATAAGCTTTTTATTATTTTCCAGAAATATAAAGCCCGCAGAGACTTTTGAAGAACGTCCAATTTCGCTCAAGTTCAAGAAATGTGAAAATTTCAAACGCAGGAATACATAGAGTATTTCGAGGATTTAAATTCGAGCCTGACACTGAAATCGGGCAAAAGGGGGCTTTACGCAAAGCTCTCTTCCGGTTACAATATATCTGTGTTTTATGATTTTCCTTTTTTCACCGGAGGATGTCCGATGTCGCAATCTTGCAGATAAAAATCTTTTAAACATAGGATAATTTTCTGTAAAAAAAGTGGTAAAAACCTTCCAGCCGGATGGAAACAGCATTTATCCATCAAATTTACAAAGGAATATAATATGGCATCAAATTATTATGAACCGGAAGATCTGGCGGATTTTTCCAATATTGTTGAATATGCCTCCGATCAGGGCAATAAATTTTTTGATTACTACCAGGTTTCGACTTCAGCCGGCAAATTAAGCGAGCGGGAAAAAACCCTTATAGCGCTCACTGTGGCAATGACTCAGAATTGTCCTTACTGTATAGATGCTTATACTAATAAATGCCTCTCGCTTGGCATCAGCGAAGATGAGATGATGGAGGCCGTGCATGTCGGATCTTCAATGATGGCAGGCATAACTCTTGTTCATTCAACACAGATGCGAAAAATAATCAAAAAAAAGAGTATGTAAAATGGCTGTTTCCAATCAACTTGCAACATTGAACAGATGCCCCGTTCATTTCACTCAAAAGCTGGCAGGCCCTGTATATGCTGCAGAAATAGAAGTATTACAGTTAAATGTGGGAAAACGATGTAATCTTTTTTGCAGGCACTGTCATGTCGAAGCCGGCGATAAAAGAGAAGAAGTTATGTCCTCCGATATCCTGGATTTATGCCTGAAAGTAATCAGGGAAAACAGCAGTATCAGTGTCGTTGATATTACCGGTGGTGCTCCTGAGATGAATCCGGGTATAAAAAAATTTATAGAACAAACGGCAAAGCTGGGGCGACGTCTTATCGTAAGATCAAATCTTGCCATTCTGGCCGAAAGTCAATATTCAGATTTTACTCAAATCTATACTCAAAACAAAGTGGAGATAGTTGCTTCGCTTCCGGATTGTGATGAGAACAGAGCCGACCGGCAGCGTGGCAAGGGATTTTTCAGAAAGTTTATACAGGCTGCAAAAATACTGAATGAAAACGGTTATGGGAAAGCAGAAAGCGGTCTTGTCATTAATCTTGTCCATAATCCTCTTGGCGCATACCTGCCTGCAAGTCAGAAAAGTCTTGAGCAAAATTACAAACAAAGCTTAAAAAACAATTACGATATAGATTTTAATACTCTGTTTTGCATAAACAACATGCCGGTAGGAAGGTATCTTGATTTTCTTCTGGCTTCCGGAAACTATGATGAATATATGTTTGAATTATTACAGGCATTTAACCCGGAAGCTCTTGAAAATGTTATGTGCAGAACAATGGTTTCGGTGGCATGGAACGGAAGTCTGTTTGACTGCGATTTTAATCAGATGCTAAATATGCCTATCAGTTCAAAATATTCAGATCATATCAGCAGATTTGATATAAAAAAGCTTTGCAGGCGACCTATAGCTCTGCACAATCATTGTTATGGATGTACGGCCGGCGCTGGTTCTTCATGCCAAGGCGCTTTAGAATAGCCCAATGGTCTCAATTATAATTCCTGTATTCAATGAGGAAAAGATCATAGCCGGACAACTTGAATCCCTGACTTTAGTTATGGATGAAGATACCGAAGTAATTGTGGTAGATGGCGGCAGTAAAGACCGGACTGCGGAAATAACGGCAGGGTTTAAAAACATTACGCTTCTGAAATTCGCCAAAGCCGGACGTGCAACTCAGATGAATTATGGCGCTGGCAGGGCAAAGGGTGATATTTTGCTTTTTCTGCATGCCGATACATCTCTTCCAAGAGAATGGAAGTCAGAAGTCATCAAAGCTGTTAATTCAGGATTTGTGGCAGGCGGATTCAGAATAAGATGTGGCAGCAAAGATAATCTTGGCAGACTGGACAGTTTTTTTGCTTATATTTCCGGCCTCAGATCCCGATATGCAAAATATATGTATGGCGATCAGGCAATCTTTGTTACAAAAAATACTTTTGAATCCGTTTCGGGCTTTCCTGAAATTCCCATAATGGAAGATTATGAGTTTTCAAAAAAGGTTTTTGCCGAAGGCAAATTATACTATTCCGGATTGTTTGTTGATGTATCCTACAGACGTTTTAAACATGGCATTATAACTGCTGCTGCGCTGATGTTTTTTATCCCGTTGCTCTATTGGTTGGGAGTATCGCCTTACAGTCTTGCAAAGCTATACAGGAATATAAGATGAAAAAAGAACTTCTGCTTCTTTTTGCCAAAGAGCCTGTTTGCGGGCAGGTTAAAACAAGGCTTGGGAAAAATATCGGCATGAAGGCTGCTTCATCTCTTTACGATCTTATGCTTCGCCATATCATTATTAACCTAATTTCTGTGAATAATTATGATGTCATTATCTGTAAAACACAGGAAAGCAGTAAAGCATACTTTAAAGAAATATCCGAAGACATTATTATTAAAGATCAGCCTGAAGGAAATCTGGGGCAGAAGATGTATGGTGTTTTTGAACAGGGGTTTGCCTTAAATTATGAACGGATATGCATAGCAGGAACGGATTGTCCTGCTATATCGCATGTTGATATCCTTAAAACATTTGAACTTCTTAAAACCTGCAAACTTGTTCTTGGCCCTTCGGAAGACGGAGGATATTATCTTATCGGGTTGTCGGCTTTTTATCCTCAATTGTTTGCAGATATTTCATGGAGCACGGAAAATGTTTTTTCCTCAACTATTGCAATTGCCGAATCTCTTGGTATCACTTGCAGCCTGCTTGCATCCAGGACGGATATTGATGAGATTGCAGACCTTGAGAACTATATGTCAAAATATCCTGAAGCAAAACTTAGCTTAGCTTTCAAAGAAGTGCTAAAGAACTTCGCTTAAAGGGTGATAACTTGAAAATAGTTATATCAAACAACCTGAGGCTTTCTATAATTCCAACCGAGATATATCAGTTGGTTACGGAAAAACTTACATTATCCAACCCCAAATGGATAGAAAATGAAAAAATGGGGCGCTGGAACAAGGGAACTCCAAGAGTTTTGAAGTTTTTTGACAGGATAAAAGGAGGAGGCCTTTGCATTCCAAGAGGTTTTATGCGCCAGCTGATACTGCTTTGTAAACGCCACGGAATTGAACATGAAATTGTGGATAACAGACGTTTTCTTCCTCCGGTTGATTTTAAATTCAATGGCGTGTTGAAGCCTTTCCAGGATCAGGCAGTCAGTGTCATGCTTTCCAAAGATTTTGGAACATTGAATTCTCCTACAGGAAGCGGCAAAACCGTAATGGCTCTTTATATGATAAAGCAGCGAATGCAGCCTGCATTGATAATTGTGCATTCAAAAGAGCTTGCTAACCAATGGATCGAACGTATTGAAACATTTTTTGGCATCCCAAAAGAAGAAATCGGAATAATAGGATCGGGAAAAAAGAAAATAGGAGAAAAAATTACTGTCGCCCTTGTTCAGTCAGTTTATAAATGTATTGAAGAGGTTTCTTTAAGAACAGGGCATCTTGTGGTTGACGAATGTCACAGGACTCCCAGCAGGACATTTAGCGAGGCAGTATCCGGCTTTGATTCAAAATATATGCTTGGATTATCTGCAACACCCTGGCGCAGAGATAATCTTTCAAAACTAATATTCTGGTATCTTGGAGATGTCCGGCATGAAATCGATAAAACAGCACTTATTGAAAAGGGTGATCTTCTGCCTGCCGAGGTTATTGTAAGAGAAACAGATTTCAATCCGTTTTTTGATCCTGTTAATGAATACAGCAAAATGCTCTCTGAGCTTACCTCAAACGATGGCAGGAATCATCTGATAGCTTCAGACATTGCAAAAGAATCAAAAGATGGAGATGGGAAATGCTGTCTTGTACTTACAGACAGGAAAAAGCACTGTGAAATCTTGCAGTCGATATTAAAATACAGGTATAAAATAACATCAGATTTACTTACAGGCGATGTACCGACTAAAAACAGGAAAGATATCCTTGATCGCCTTAATAACGGGGAAATAAAAGTGCTTGTGGCCACAGGACAGCTTATCGGGGAAGGCTTCGATTGCAAAAACCTGTCGACTCTGTTTATAGTAACTCCCATAAGGTTTGCCGGAAGAGTGCTTCAATATCTTGGAAGGATACTAAGGCCGGCACCGGGGAAAAACAAAGCTATAGTTTATGATTATGTTGATGTGAATGTCGGAATCCTTAAAACTGCTGCCAGATCAAGGCAAAAAGTTTATGATGCGTGGAAGGCTTAAGGTTTTGTGAACTTATCAGCTTTGCAACTTATGAGCTTACGAACTTATCCTCATTTAGGCTTTAAAACATAGCCTTCCTTTAAAGCACTCCCCGATATTTTTACAGCCTCAGAACTGTTATCTAAAACATTGGTTATTTTGATCTCTCCGGCTTTGGCACCTGGCACCAGGAACTTCTGGTTTTCGACTCCGTTGACTACTTTATTTCCAAAAACTTCAAACACCATGCCCGAAACAAATCCCATATTTCTTCCGGAAGATATGTTGACTTTGTCTTCCGAAACCGAGGAAATAAATCCCTTCCATTTTTTCTCCTTCAAGATGTTGCAAAGCAAGCTTCCGGCTGAGGATGTATAATATGTTAAAGCCGCTTTCAAAAAAGCAGGCTCGAATTTACCTGATTTTGCAAGTTCAGGCCCGGCTTTATCAGAATCTGCTTTATAGGTATAGCTTTTATCAAAAAGTTTTGTTGCTGTCTCGGTATCAAAAAGCTCTATGCGAACTGTCATGCTTATTTCCGGTACGGTTTTTTTCCAGAATAACCTGCCGCTAGATTTGCTGTCTGTTTTTATGTCTGTTATCGAGCCTGTCAAGATCGTATTCAGACCCAGCAGCCTTCCGGTCTCACAGAGTTTATATGTATCTATATTTCCAGATGCAAGTCTTGGATAATTTATAAAACTCGAAGGGTAATTATTGGCACCGGTTTTTAATAAGAGTATATCCGGACAATTCTTTTTTATGTTTTCTGTAAGATTTTTTGAAAGAGTTTCCTGAAAACCCGTTGCACCATTAACAGTTTTGTCTTCAAAAATTGTTACGCCCATACTCGTTTTAAATCTTCCGTGTGTAAATTTCTCAGCGGCTTGATCCGGTTTCGTATTATCATTTTTCGGTGTAATATGAGAAATAACAGGGGGAGCGGGCGGAACAGGTATAAGCGCTATAGCTTCCGGCTGAACCATTGGCTTTGTGAGCGCTTCATTTGACGCAAGTGTTTCTTTTTCTGTGCTGCCTGTATTTTCCGGGAGCAGCACCTGCTTTTCCGGGGTAATCTCTTTTGTTGCACCTGAAATATTTTCGGGCTTTTCAGCCTTTAGTCCCTTTTCTTTTTCCCCTTCCTTTGCTGCTGCAGTTTTTTCTTTCGGATAGAAAACAGCGGTTACTCTTTTGGTTTTATCTCCTTCAACCTTAGTGACGCCTTCTTTGCGGTAAAGGATTATTTTAGATCCTGTTACAAAATTTTTCTGATCAAACACCTTTGAACCTTCGCCGGTTAATGTAATGATCATAGTGTCTGTATTGTATTGGGCCTGTTGTGTAACGGCAGACATGTCTTTTGATTTTATATGTACATTTCCGGTAGCAATAATTTTTTCAATTGATTCACCGGTTCCGGATGCTGTTTTTTCTTTTGCATCGCCTTTGTAAAATATTTTCAACCTGTCAGAGTTTATAAAAAATTCTCCCTGAATTGCCTCTACATTTCCAATAAACTCGGCAAATTTTGCATTGCTGTCAGAAACCAGACTGTCAGCAGTAATATGTATCTTTTCAGCAGAATCAAGGTTTATGGAGGAGTTGTCCTCAGCAAAACCGACTGATAAAAAAAGAAATATTATAAAAAATGAGATGACCGAACAATACCATGCAGGGCAAATGTATCTGGGCAACCGCATACAAGACATCATTTATTTTTCCTTAAGAAACAAAATAGTTAGACAACAAGACAATGTAAATAGGGTTATTAAATTTTTGTACCATATCATATTATGTATCAGGTATCTAATAATTTTACGATAAATTTTTTACCGTATATTGTCTTGCGCTAAAAAACAGGTTTTTAGCCTTTTGCATAGTTCCCGGCGTTATTGACTTAAATACCTGCTTCTGCTAAGTCAGCACAAACAATAAAGGTTTATTATGAAACCGCAACAGTTGAAAGGATTATTTAAATTATGGAAAGAACATTGTCTATTATAAAACCGGATGGAGTTTCACGTGGTCTTATCGGCGAAGTAATTCGGCGTTTGGAAAAAAATAATATTAATATCAGAGCGATGAAAATGATTTACATGACCAAGGCTCAGGCTCAGGGCTTTTATGACGTTCATAAAGAACGCCCTTTTTTTGCTAGTTTAACCGATTTCATGTCTTCCGGTCCGGTTGTCGCAATGGTGCTTGAAGGCGAAAATGTAATTCCAAAATACAGGGAATTGATGGGGGCTACAAATTTTAAAGAGGCTGCTCCCGGGACAATTCGTGCAGATTTTGCTACTGATATCGAAAAAAATATTGTACACGGGTCAGATTCTCCCCAGACGGCAGCTTTTGAAATAGGTTATTTTTTCAACAGCTTTGAAATAATAAGCTAAGAATGCTTTGAATAACTCATCTTCATAAGATTGTGGTATGTGTGCCTATCCGATTAGATGTTATGCAAAGGTCTTGCTTATGGTGCAAAGAGTCAATTCTGATAATATTACAATTGTCATGGTCCGGCCCAGGTTTCCTGAAAATATTGGATCAGCTGCAAGGGCCATGCTGAATATGGGAATAAAAAATCTTGTTGTTATTTCGCCGGAAAACTATGATCTTGAAAAAATCCGTAAGCTTGCGACTCACTTTGCTTCCGATGTAATTGACGGCATCGCAATATTTGAAAATGTTAAAGAAGCGCTTGCTTCATATAATTATGTAGTTGGAACTACTGCCCGACTTGGTGGAGAACGTGCGCTGGTTTCATCTCCTTCGGACATGGCAAAAAGGCTTGCAGAACTTTCTCAAAACAACAAAATCGCCATCCTGTTTGGCTCTGAAGACAAAGGACTTTTAAACGAAGATATCCGCCTTTGCCACGAACTTATTAATATTCCTTCCTCAGATTTTTCTTCCTTTAATGTTTCTCAGGCTGTCTTGCTGGTGTGCTACGAGCTTTTTCTTGCCGGGCTTGAAGATAAGACAAAATTTTCTCCAAGACTCGCATCAAGGCATGAGCTTGACGGAATGTACGAGCAGGTAAAAGATATTCTTATAAGAATCGATTATATAAATAATGAAAACCCCGACTACTGGATGAATAAATTGCGTCATTATTTCACAAGGCTTAAGCTTAAGGCAGGAGAAGTAAGTATCATAAGAGGAATATGCCGGCAGATTGACTGGTATGGAAAAAGCTCTTATAAAAAAGGGGCTGAAGATAAAATAAATCAAAGGGACATTCTTTAAATGTCTCTTTGAGCATACCTTTGAGCCAGCGGATATCTCCTGCCATAGCCAAAAGCCTTTGATGTAACCTTGAGCCCGGGAGCTGCCTGATGCCGTTTGTATTCATTTCTGTCAACCCGTAAAATTATATCTTTAACTGTCTTAGCATCAAAACCTTGGGCTATCAGCTCTTTTGCCCCTTTCAGTTCCTCAATATAGCCCTTTAATATGGAATCAAGAAGGTCATAAGGCGGCAGATCATCCTGGTCGGTTTGATCCGGCTTTAGTTCGGCGGAAGGAGCTTTCTTTATTATATTTGCGGGAATAATCTCTTTATTGCGATTTATAAAGTGTGCAATTTCATAAACAATTGTTTTTGGAATATCTGATATTACGGCAAGCCCTCCGTTCATATCTCCGTACAGAGTACAATAACCAACGGCAAGCTCGGATTTGTTTCCGGTTGAAAGAAGAATGCGGTTTTCTCTGTTTGACAATGCCATCAGTATGGTTCCTCTTATTCTTGCCTGTATATTCTGCTCCGTTACTTCCGGCTCGTTTTCTTTAAATGAAGGAGAGACGATCTTTAAAAATTGGGCAAAAACACCGTCGATTGGAATTATTTCAAACTTAGTTCCGATATTTTCCGCAAGTTTTCTGGTATCCTCATAATTTTCTTTTGATGTATAGACAGACGGCATAAATACTGTAAACACATTCTCGGGACCTATGGCGTGTGCTGCAATAAATGCCGTAAGTGCCGAATCTATCCCGCCGCTTAATCCTAACACTACCTTGGAAAAACCGCATTTATTTACATAATCCCGCGTTCCCATAATAAGAGCTTTTAACACAGCTTCATTGCTGCATTCGGATACAGGATGCATGTTCTCTTTCAAAATGCTGCCGGATTGCCTGTCCGTATCATAAAATATCAAATCTTCTTCAAAATCGCGGGCAAGAGCGGCAATTTCGCCGTTTATGTCAAAAACAGCGCTTGTTCCATCAAAAAGAACGCTGTCATTTCCACCTATCTGATTTACAAAAACAAATGGAACCTTATATTTGCGTGCAATAGCCCCGAACATGTTTTGCCTGAATTGTTGCTTACCCATATGAAACGGGGATGCTGAAATATTTATAATAAGGTTAGCTCCGTCTTTAATCATGAGACCGACCGGATTTAAATGATAATTTTTTTTATCAGTACTATTATTGTCGTTCCATGCATCCTCGCATATTGCAATACCGATTTTTTTGTCTTTATAGCTATAAGGAGCACATTGTGCTCCCGCTTCAAAATATCTGCTTTCATCAAATACATCATATGTAGGAAGCAGTCTTTTATTTGTCTTGTGAAGTATTTTTCCGTTTTCAAACAGAACCGCAGAATTATATAGAGGATTCCCTTCATAACCTGTATTTTTATCCACAAACCCGCAGATTACGCCTATGCCTCTGATTTCATCTACAAGCCGTAAAAGATATGAAAGATTTGTTTCAATAAAATCTTTTTTTTCGAGAAGATCACGGGGAGGATAACCTGTAATGGAGAGCTCCGGGAAAACCACCAGATCGCAGTCTTGTCTTATGGCTTTATCAGCAAAGCTCTTTATCAGGCTAAAATTAAATTCAAAGTCACCAATTACGGGATTAATTTGTGCAATGGCTATTTTCATGGTTTACTTTCTAAAAGCCTCATTTTCCGCAATTAGCGATTTTGCGATTTCAATATCATAAGCTTCATCAGGGTTAAATTTAGAACCATCATAGATCGTAATTGCCTGCTTTATGGCGCTGTAAGGAACCCATCCATGCTCTTCCCAAAGTTTTATATCATCATTATTCCAGAGTCTGAAACAAATTTCACCTTTTGACATAAGGATATACATGCGGATCTTCTGGTTTTGAGGAAAAGGATAATAATATAATCCCCGTTTGTCTTTCATATATAACTTCCTTGATTACATGTCTTTATATTATAATTGCTAAAACACATTGTTCCGCTTCCATTGTCAAAAATCCGATAAAAGGCGGTGCTTGACAAAATATTAAAAAATGTTACTCTGCCGGCATTTATATGTCAAGATACAGGTTTTAATAATTTTTATAATATTTATATAATTTTTAACTTCATACACTTTCAGATTAACAACTATGGAACAAACTAATCTTTATTCGGATGCCCATCTTGTGGTTGCTGCTATCAGGATTCTTGAACGCCGCAACCCTGTTCCGCCATCCATAGAAAATATCTGTAATTTTCTCTCTTTTTCACCCGAACTGGGCAATTATCTTTGCAGAAAACTTGATGAAACGGGAGTAATAGAAATAGTCGAGGGCCCTTTTGGGACAAGACTTTTTTTAAAAAATCATCTTGCTTTAGAAGAAATTCCTAAAAACAGCAAAACAAGCAGCATGGATGAAGAACTGGAAAAATTCAAAAACTCAAGGAAAGGATTGGATCAAAGAGTTGCATCCATTCAGGCAGAACAGGCCGAAAAGAAAAAAACCCTTTTCGCCAAACTTGAAGATCAGCTTAAGAAACATCTTGAGAATAGATAGGTACATAAATATGAGAGAAAACGGCTGATGAAATATCTGATCATCGGAGGATGTGGCTTTATCGGCTCTCACATAGCAGAAAAGCTTGTCATAGAAGGAGAATCGGTTAGAATTTTCGATGATCTTTCATCAGGACATGAAAAAAACGTTTTCCCTTTCAAAAATAAAATAGAGTTTATTAAATCAGATATAAGAGACATTCCAGCAATCACTTCCGCTATGGCAGGAATCGATTATGTTTTTCATGAAGCAGCCCTTGTATCTGTATTTGATTCCGTAAAGCGCCCGAAAGACAATCACGATATAAACATAACCGGAACCATAAATGTTCTTTTAGCAGCCCGTGAAGCAGGGGTAAAGAGACTAGTCTTTGCCGGCAGCGCAGCTGCTTACGGTAATAATCCGTTGCTTCCCAAAAAAGAAGATATGAAACCGGAACCCGAGTCTCCATACGGCCTTGCCAAGGTTACTTCGGAACAATATCTTGCTCTTTTTTCCAGGCTTTATGGCTTAGAAACAGTCAGCCTGAGATATTTTAACGTTTATGGCCCTCGCCAGGACCCCAACTCAATATACTCAGGAGTAATCTCAAGGTTTGTTGAAGCCGTATTAAAAGGCATTTCCCCAACTGTTTACGGAGACGGAAGTCAGACAAGGGATTTTGTTTTTGTAGATGATGTGGTGCAGGCCAATCTTCTTGCAATGCATACACCAGGCATCGGCCATGGTGAAATATTTAATATCGGTTCAGGCAAACAGACTTCCTTGCTTGATTTGCTTGAAATTTTAAAAGATATTACCGGCAATAAGTTTGAGATTAAATTCGCCGAACCCAGACAGGGTGATATCAAACACTCCCTTGCAGACATCACACTTGCCAGGCAAAAACTTTCATACTCACCAAAGCATGATATCAGGGAAGGTCTGAAAGTACTTATAGATTATGCTGCTTTGCAAAAATAAGTTGCAAACCCACTAAGCCAGTCCAATGCCCCAGTTCCATTTGCCTTCTCTTTTTTTCATTATTATACCAGCAGGCAAAGGTTCTACTATGTTAACAAACATGCTGTAGCCGGCTTTAATCAGTTCATCTTTTTTATCCGTCAGATCAATGCTCCAGTTTGGATATATCCAGAAGTTTGAGCCGTATTTTGTTGCCCAGGCATGCTCACCTTTTGGACTGATAAACGGATAATCGGTTTGAATCTGGCTGGAAAGCGTTCTTGATATGGATAAAGGCCAGTTTCCTGAAATAACTATTCCTAACGGAAGCGGAGAGTTTTTTATTAAATTCAGATAATCATCGCGCCCCAGTTCAGGACTTGCGATTGCGCCTGAAAATCCAAGCGACTGTATTACTTTTAATGCAAGGACGTTTGCAATATTGCAAAAGGGCCCCGCCCAGATATTAAGATTATTAATGTCGTCAAAAAGCGCAATCTGCCAGGGAACATTTAAAACAAAGTTTTTGCTGCCCCTGGCAATCAAAAAATCAATATTTTCTTTCAGTTGTTTTTCTTCATCCGGCCACGTTACGGGCGGAAGCCACCAGTAGCAGGAGTAATCATTTATTTTTTCCCCTTTAATATCATCCGCATCAAGCCACAAACCTGTTTTTGCGCCTTTATTAAATTGTGCATTATTTCTGTGAACATTAACCTCGCAAGGGGGTTTATTTCCTTTAAACCTTCCGGGTAATTTTGCGGCAAATGATAATTCCGGCTCATTTGCCAAAGTCACTTCTTTTATTTTACTGTCAAGTTCGGATATCATTTCTTCAAGAGCTTTTTCACGTCTGTCTGTAAGAAATACATAAGATCCCGTTGCAGACTTGCTTCCAGCTACCGGTTTTATGTATAACCGCCCTCTTTTGGGCACAAATTTGCCCACGCGTAATGTGTTATGAGAAACCTCGTCTTCATAGCCGATGCGAAGAAGGTCTTTCGGCAAAAGTTCTTCATTTGGTGAAAGCCAGGGATTTTGTCCAGGTCCGCAGACTTTACCGATAAGAAGTCCCGAACCTGTCTGGCTATCTGTGCTCACCGGATTCTGAGGCCTCTGCGGGAGAAAATTATAGTGGGTACCTTTTCGGCCAAGAGAGCGTGAAAGTAGCTCCAGGGCATTTTTTTTCTGTGCCGGATCACTTCCCTGGTCTCTGAATAACTTATAAGCACTTACCGTATAATAAACATAGTGAGGGCCTTTTTTTCTTCCTTCGATTTTCCATGCGCTTATTTTAGAAACCGGCAACAACACCTTTGATAATACGTCAAGGCTAAGATCAACACAGGAAAAAAACCTGCCGGTTTTGCCTTTCTGGGAATAAATCCTTCGGCAGGGCTGCACACACCTTCCGCGTAGCCCGCTTTTGCCGCCGAAATAGCTGCTCCAGTAACACCTGCCTGATATTCCGTAGCAAAGCGCTCCGTGTATAAAAAGTTCAAGCGAAAGACTTTCGGGACAAGCGGCGGCAAGAGCTTTAATTTCATCAACAGAAAGTTCTCTTGGTATAACAACCCTGTCAATATCAAGGTTTTCGCGTACAAGCTTTAATGCCGCAGGAAATGTTACATTGGAAAGAGTGGAAAGATGAAGCTCGCCTTTAAAACCTGTTTGTTTTGCAAGATCTATAAGTGCAAGATCCTGTATTATCAGGCCATCAGGTTTAACCTGCCTTGATAGCTGAGCTATAAGTCCTGCGGCAAAAGAAAGATCTTCATGTTTTAAAAGAGAATTTAAAGCGACATATACTTTAACTCCGTTCTCATGGGCAAGCCGGCAAAGAGGAGCAAGCTCATCAATTGTGAAATTTTTTGCCTCCATGCGGGCAGAATAATTTTTAAGCCCGCAGTAAACGGCATCTGCTCCGGCAGCAATTGCAGCAAGAAACGAAGCTTTGTTTCCTGCTGGAGCAAGTATTTGAGGTGTATTATTATCCATTATATTTATAAAGCTCGAATAGCAAATAGCGAATGTTGAACATCGATGTTAAATTCCAAACTATATTATGGGTGTTACTTTACAGTTTATAGAAAAAATTCTGCCCCCTGATCCCCGTTCCCTACTGTTTATAGTTACAATCTTCTCCGGTCAAGGAATTAAGTTTGATAGCTTTGTGAAAAGTCCGCAAATCGTCATACCGGCGAAAACCTGTATCAATAAAATATTTAATTTACTGGGTTCAAGATCAAGTCCGGAATGACGAAACAGGAGTTTTTCAACTTTTTGTGAATCCACCGTTATTGTGTTCCCCTCAGGAATGAGAGGCTATTACGGAAAAAACAGAATATTATTTTGACCAATTTTCGATTTTTAAGCTCGGTATCCTAACAAACTCTTTTTCGTTGTTAGTTACAAGAATACAGTCAATCGAGAGTGCGTGGGCGGCGATTAGCATATCGAGTGAACCAATAGGCGTGCCCTGTTTTTCTAAAAGGAATCTGAGGTCACCATAATATTGGGCAGCTTCATCATCATAGGGCAATATTTCCAGTGGTGCAATAAACTGCGTCAAAGCCATTTGATTCTGTACAGGCTTTGAACTTTTTGAAACACCATATAAAAATTCGCTCAATGTGATCGATGAGATACCAATTTCCGAAAGCTCGGTCTGTATAAAACGTTCTATCACATCGGGTGGTTTCTGTTTGATGATATAAATACAGATATTTGTATCGAGCATGAATTTCATTAGAAATTTTCCCGGCTATTTTGATCGGGTTGATCTCTGTTTTTCATAAAATCATCGGTAAACTGATCAAGGCTATTGACTAATGATGACCAGGGGTCATCTTTGGGCAAAAGGACAACCATCTTACCGATTTTTTTAATATAAACATCATTTCCAGAGAATCTGAAATCTTTTGGGAGCCTTATAGCCTGGCTTCGGCCATTAGTAAATATTTTTGCAGTTTGCATAATACACCTCCGATCCTTATTGATATATACTAAAATATATATCAATAAGGTGAAGAATGTCAATAACTGGAAAGCCTGACATCAGGGTAACCGCATTTGGAATTAATATGCCATTTAATAATTTTGTGAAACACCCAAATCGTCATGCCGGACTTGGTCCGGTATCCAGAACCCAATGGAATTACTGGTTTCCGGCCTTCGCCGGAATGACAAAAGTGGAGTTTTCCAGCTTTTTACATGTCTATGAAATCTAAATGCGGTTACCCTGAGCCTGACATACGAGCTGTAAAGAAGGGGGAAGCAGAATAAAGAAGCCTCTTTTCATATAAGCAATCAATGTCGTGCAATAGGAAAAGGTTAAAATATATTATTACATTATTATTGCATAAATTTTGTTAATAGATTATGTATACTTTTAAATTAATTGATAAAAGAATAATTTGCGTTTCCAGATAACTTTTAAGTCTTTCCTGCGTTTACCCTGAATGGAAAGATATCCAAAACTTTTTAATTAGAATAAAGGAGAGAAGCCAATTTATGAAACAGTTTAGTATTTTTAAATTATTAACCGTGTTTATTATTATGTCTTTCATGGGAACTTATGCGTATGGAGAAGCCACGTCTCAAACTGATCCTTTGGAACTAGTTTCCAGCAGCAAGCATTATGGTCAACTGACTAAGGTACAGGCTGCTGAAATAATAGAAAAATGTGCCAGTAAAACGTATAAGACCAAATCCATTGTGGAGGAAGAGAAATTTTTTATGGGTGTGCCATCACAAACTTATCCCGATTCTTCAGGAATAAGAACGACTACAAAGTTCAAATGGGCAGACGTAAAACACATTCAACTTCTACAAAAATCGATCAAGCTCACCTATGCCCACTCATTTTTCGGGACCAAACAAGACCAATCTTTAGAGCTTGTCCCACAGACATATGACCTGGCAGATCTGGCCCTGGCCGTCGTAACCATTACGGGACTCCCTTTAACCAGGGAGAAGGCGGTTCCGGACGTCTCTGATGCGGCCGCATTGGAAAACCCAATCATAACCGGTGAGCAAATGAGATCATCCGGAAAGGAGAAGGGCGCAGCCCAAAGCACCGCAGACCGAAAAACCAATTCTGATCTGGAAGAAAGTCTCATAAAACTTAAAGCCTTCTATAATAAGGGCCTGATAAGCGAGGCCATTTATGAATCCAAACAAAAGGAACTTCTTGACAGTATGCTTGGTCAATAAGAGAAAGATTCGCGAAAAAATATACGTGCCATCGATCCGGAGTTGATATCTTTTTTCAATATAAATACTCCGGATCTATTTCAAAAAGCAAAAGAGCTAATGCAGAATTAACCATCTGTTTTTTACAATATTACTTAAAAGAATCGGAGGAAGTAAATGAGCTTGGATTCTCTTGTTGATACAATAAAAAAACATCCTGATTATGATAAAGTCGGTATGATACTATGTCATAATGGCGTGGTAAGAGGAACTTCCCGGGATGGCCGCAAAGTTTCCGGAATTAGAGTTGCAGTAGATCATGCCAAATTAAAAAAAATTATAGATGCAAGCAAAAATAAACCCGGGATTGTAGAGGTTCTTGTAAAAATATTTGAAGATAAAGATCTTGGAATCGGGGATGATGTAATGTATCTTGCTGTTGCCGGAGATATACGTGAAAATGTTATTATGACGCTTCAAGATACGCTTAATGAAATAAAGACAACAGTAACTGCAAAAACTGAATATTTCATATGACAACAGATAACAATCAAACAAAAACTGATGGTAGCGAAAAGATAATTGCCGAAGTAAAACACCAAAGGGAACTTCGTGAAAAGACCTACAGAGAACGTGCGCTGAAACTGTTTCCGCATGTTTGTGCCAAGTGCAGCCGGGAATTTACGGGCAAAAAACTTCGCGAACTCACCGTACATCACAGAGATCATGACCACGACAACAATCCGCCCGATGGAAGTAACTGGGAACTTCTATGTATCTACTGCCATGATAATGAACATTCGCGAAATCTGGATGCGCAATGGTATGGCCCGGAAGGACCCGGCGTAGACCAGGGCCCGTCTTTAACTCACAATCCGTTTGCCAGCCTTGGGGCGCTGCTTAAAAATAAAAAATAGAAACCCACAATAAGGTCAATTGATCTATGGCCCGCTCATCAATCACCAAATATGCCTGGCTGTCAATTTTAGCAGCAATTTCCACTATCGCATTAAAAAGCAGTGCATACTTTATTACCGGATCGGTAGGTTTACTTTCTGATGCGGCTGAATCATTGGTTAACCTGCTTGGCGCTGGCATTGCGCTGGCCATGCTTACTATTGCCGCACGTCCGCCGGATGAGGAACATCTTTTCGGGCATGACAAGGCTGAATACTTTGCCTGCGGCGCAGAAGGCGCATTGATTGTTATTGCAGCAGTCAGCATAGTAATAATGGCAATTAAACGTTTTATCAATCCTGTTCCTATTCAGCAATTAGGAATCGGGTTGATTATTTCTGCTGTCGCTTCACTGATAAATTTTGTTGTTTCACGCATTCTTCTTCGCGCAGGAAAGAAAAATCATTCCGTTACCTTAGAAGCTGATGCACATCATCTCATGACCGATGTCTGGACTTCCATAGG
>Ga0180732_1000438_pt1 | contig 36490 bp, 40 predicted proteins | sample KR11_01MetaG_FD_148674 | JGI IMG/M metagenome (GOLD analysis project Ga0180732, IMG submission 148674) | Groundwater microbial communities from the Olkiluoto Island deep subsurface site, Finland - KR11_0.1 MetaG | ecosystem: Environmental > Aquatic > Deep subsurface > Groundwater | place...
AAAGTTTCATAACAGGAATAAAAGAAAGATATTATTTTAAGAAAAAAAGCTGTGAGGTTCCTGAATCAAAAAGTCTGGCTCCGACATCTGATACAATAATTTCATCAGTGTGTGAACATTATGGTGTATCGTTTAATGAATTGTTGATAACAAGACGCGGGATTTTTAATGAACCGCGCAATATCGCAGTTTATCTATTACGTCAAATACGGGGCGAAAAACTTAACAACATAGGTGAACTGTTTAATATCAAAACATACAGCACTGTAAGCAGCATATTACGAAGAGTTTCGAGGCTTAAAAAATATGACAGAAAAATTAAAAGCCAGATAGGGAAAATACAAGACAGCATTAATAAGGGTCAAAGGCAGACCTGACCCCTTTTCTCAAGTTCGCACCCAAAACGTAACTCCCGAACACCTCGGTACGCTTGTAGTTTCAGCACTTCACCAGTTTGAGAAGCATCTCGAAGACGGTGCGATAGTCACTATTGACCAAAAGAAACTGCGAGCCCGCATTCTTCCTTTACAGGCGTAATCAGGATTCCAAGGAGCAGAATAAAAAGGGGTCACCCATTAAAGGGCCGGTCAAGAGAAAAAACACTTATGTTTGGGAGGTTAACCCATAAATATCAGATAGATCAAGTTTTGGTGTTGACAGTCATCAATGTTGTTTATAATAAATGGGCCAGGCTCAAGAGAGGTTTCCGACATGGAAAGAGGCGGCAGGTGCCATGGACAAAGCAAAAAAATTCCTGCCGTGAACTTAAAAACCTTGAGCTACAGAATCTATCCGATCTGCGAAAGGGAACAACTTATTTGCCAACGCTGCCAACAGTCTATGCGCCACAAAACCATTTCAGCGTTGGTCACGCAACCCGATTCATACCATGCTGAGACTGACAGAACTTAAACTCCCCCTCGACCATAGCGAAGCTGACCTCAGGGCGGCAATCATCAAACGGCTTGGTCTCCAAACAAACGACCTCATCAGTTACACGATTTTCCGTCGCGGCATCGATGCTCGAAAATCACACGCCATTGTGTTTATCTATACGCTTGATATTGAGGTGGCGCATGAGGCCAATATTTTAGCGCGATTCGAGGACGACCGGCACCTCAGGCCCGCGCCTGACACCTCCTACCATTTTGTTGCCCGCGCTCCCAAGAAGGCGCTTCCCACACGGCCTGTTATCATTGGCATGGGACCCTCCGGCCTCTTTGCCGGGCTGATCCTTGCCCAGTCCGGATTCCGCCCGCTGATTCTGGAGCGTGGCAAGGCTGTGCGGGAACGCACCAAGGACACCTTCGGTCTGTGGCGCAAAGGAATCCTCGATCCGGAATCAAATGTGCAGTTCGGAGAAGGCGGGGCCGGAACATTTTCCGACGGCAAGCTGCACACTCAGATCAAAGATCCCAAACATTATGGCCGAAAAGTGCTGGAAGAATTTGTCACAGCCGGGGCGCCGTCGGAAATTCTGTATGTCAGCAAACCACACATCGGGACATTCCGACTGGTCGGCATCGTCGAAAAAATGCGCGCCACGATCCAATCGCTGGGAGGAGAGATTCGATTCCAGAGCCGGGTGAATGATATCCAGATCGAGGACGGCCAGGTGAGATGTGTCGTGCTGGCAAGCGGTGAACGCATTGCCGCCAGCCATCTTATCGTGGCCATCGGCCACAGCGCTCGCGACACCTTTGAGATGATCCACAAGCGCGGCATCTTCATGGAGGCTAAGCCTTTTTCCATCGGCTTTCGAATTGAGCACCCTCAATCGCTCATTGACCGCAGCCGCCATGGAAAAAATGCCGACAACCCGCTGCTCGGCGCCGCCGACTATAAACTGGTCCATCACGCCAGCAATGGCCGGTCGGTGTACAGCTTCTGCATGTGCCCAGGAGGCACCGTGGTTGCTGCCACCTCCGAACCAGGGCGGGTCGTGACCAATGGCATGAGCCAATATTCGCGCAAAGATCGTAACGCCAACAGTGGTATCGTGGTGGGTGTTTCTCCGGCTGACTACCCTGATGGCCCGCTGGCAGGCATGGAGTTTCAACGCTTTTGGGAGTCACGGGCCTTTGAGCTGGGCGGCGGAAACTATCATGCGCCGGTGCAGCTGGTGGGCGATTTTCTGGCCGGCAGACCTTCCACCGCGTTCGGCTCGGTGCAGCCCTCCTATACCCCAGGCGTCCACTTATGCGATCTCACTACCGCCTTGCCGGATTACGCCATCAATGCCATCCGCGAGGCCATGCCTGCCTTCGCCAAACAAATTAAAGGCTTTGATCTGGCTGATGCAGTGCTGACCGCAGTGGAAACGCGCACCTCATCGCCAGTCCGCATCAAACGCAACGACTCTGACCTGCAAAGCATCAACACTAAAGGGTTGTATCCCACCGGGGAAGGCGCGGGCTATGCGGGCGGGATCTTATCCTCGGCCGTAGATGGAATTAAGGTCGCCGAAGCGCTGGCATTAAGCCTGCTTTGAACTCGCTTTATAAACTCAAAACACTTTGGAATTCGCAAAATGTCAACACAGCTATGGCATAAAATTGTTTTTTCACACTCTCAAATAACTACAGGAGATAAGACAGAGCTGATGGATATGTTTAACAAAATATTCATGGAACTTGGGGCTCCACAAAATTTTGCTCTTTTCTCAGAAATTCCCGAATCCGGGCCTGATTTGATTCATTATTTATCTCCGGCAGCATCTAAAGATATGGGTAGTATTATTAGAAAATATTCCGGCACACCTTGCAAAAAACCGGAAAATGTAAAATTAAGGCTATTGGTTGGTTATCAAAGCGTTGAAAATGATATAGACAAACTCTAACTTTTTCAGTTTTTGACAAATTGGACAAAATACAATTTGGTTAGTGCCCGAACGAAAACTAGAAAATTTTTTCAAGTTCAAGGAAGGCGCAAATTTTAACCACAGGAATACATGGAGTATTTTGAGGATAGCGCTAAAGCTTCACTGCGTGCCAAAATTTAAGCCTGACGCAGAAATTGGGGAAATTAGCAGTTTTCGTTCAGGCACTAGTTAGATCAGCGTGCAAAAAATGCAAGAATAGCATGCAGGAAAGCGCAGACAAGCAAAATAATTCCTGTTTTTTTGTGAATTCCAAATGGCACCTTAATTAAATGCAGACCTGTTCCAAGCTGAAAAACAAGTAAAATAAAATTACAAATCCCAAGAATCAAGATAATCGATACACCGCCGATCTTCATTAATAGACCTCCTGCCGGCTAATTTATTTTATGAAAATATTATTTATTGCTTTGTTTTTGCTACCGTGGATATTGCAGCCTGCTTCAACTTGAATTATTACGTCATCAGTTACTATGTATTTAATCTCATTGGTAAAATTATTAGCTTTAGGTCTTTTATTCTTATAGTTACTATAGCCCCATCTTGCTATCTCTTCTTCATTAACCATTATATAAACCCATTTTGTATAATGAAAAAAATTATTGGCGCTGTGTGTAACATTGACCTTTATTGTGATTTCAGATCCTCTTTCAACTGAATCCGGAGTTTCGAGTGAAACCGAGGACTGATCAGCAAAAGCAGCACATGAAAAACAAAAAATAAATACAGCCACAACTAACTCTATTTTAAGTTTTTTCATAATCAGTTACTCCTTAAATTTAAGCGTGCTTTTCAAGTAAATTTGCATGACAGACTAACAATGAATTACTTTACTTACAATATATAATTATTGATTTTCGCATCTAAAAAGGGCTATAGATTAAAAATAAAATTTGAACTTCTTAATATGTAATGTATATACTCAGGTGGATAGACTGAAGGCTGTTAATGGCTTCATGTGTGATTTGTCAAAGGAGGATAAATTTTGAGCGTTAAAATAATAATTAAAAGGACTGTTCCTGAAAACAAAATTAAAGATTTAATGCCTCTTCTAAAACAACTAAGAATTATAGCCAATAACCAGCCCGGTTATATTTCCGGTGAAACATTAAAAGGAATCGATAACCCCGCTAATTATATTGTCATTAGCACTTGGCGGTCTGTAGATGACTGGAAGAAATGGTTGCTTAGTAAAGAACGAACTGAAATTCAGAAAAATATTGATTCTTTGCTTGAAAATAAAACGCTGTGCGAAATCTATAATTACGCTTAGAAGGAGGTTATGCCATGTCAAATAATAGAGTCAACAATTTAATTGACTTTGAAAAGGCTCTTGAAATCGGCCGGCCGCCAAACATAGTAAAGCTTTTCCCCAATTCAAAAGCATTAATCGTTAGTGCAAAGTTTATAGACAGAGCTATGATTGCAAAGGGTAAAGCAATCGCAATGGCTGCTAATGGCAGAAATTATTTTGTGATACGGGGAGCTCTTAAGGCTGCCCAGCGAGCAAATGCGGCTATTATTATTGAGATCGCAAAGTCAGAAGGCGGTGCAAATGCCTATTGCGCAGTAAATTACTGGAACATCGCCAGACTGGTTGATGCTATGTGCAATGAGCTGAATATCACGATACCGGTAGCTTTGCACGCCGATCACTATGGCATAAAAAAAGATGAGGATATTGAAGAGGCAAAAACAGAAATTCCAACGTTATTTGAAGCAGGAATCACATCTATTGCAATAGATGCTTCACACCTGCCGGATGACAAGAATCTTCTTGCAAACATTGAGTTAAGTCCACTTGTCCCTGAATGGGCCGGTCTTGAAACAGAGGTTGGTGAAATTAAGGGTAAAGAGGGACTTTCAACAGTGGATGAAGCTTTGTTTCTCATACAGGGCCTGAATGCCAATAATATTTTCCCTGACTGGATAGCATTAAACAATGGAACGACTCACGGCATAGAAGCAAGCGATAAGGGGATTCAAGTAGGCTTGACTGCAAAAATCCATAAAGCATTAGCAAAATACAATATATCCGGCGCACAGCATGGAACATCCGGAAACAGCTCTGAGAGGTTGAGAGAAATAGCCTCTAAAACCAGAACCACTAAAGCAAATGTTGCCACCGCTCTTCAAATGATTTCATGGGGGATAAAGGTAAATGATTACGGAAATGCCATGCTTGACAATGATGGCAAGCTTATCAAAGTAAAAGGCGAAGGAGTTACAGAAAAGATATGGTCTGAAATGGTTGCCTATGCTGAAGCAAAAGGACTTAAAACAGGAAATTACAAGGAACTTAACCTTCCGTTTGAAAACAGGCTGCTTAGACAGCCCAAAGAGATAAGGGAAAGGATGACCAAACGAGTTGAAGATTTTATATATAATATGCTTGTAAACGTTCTCAATGCACAGGATACAGCTTCTCTTGTCATAACCTCCATAATTGATTCCAAAACCTATGATCCGGGTCCAAAAACAAAAAGACTTGAAGATCCGGTTGATTGGACACCGGAAAAGATTGTTAAAAAAGCAAAATCCATTATAATCGATAAAGGACCAAAGGGAGACTTTGACGATTAAGATGCAGAAAAAATCTTTTTGTCATTTTTGCGGAGCAAATCTTACTGAAAAAAAATTACAAGGGGCTGTTCGCCTTTTCTGCAAAAACTGCAATCAACCTATTTATGAAAACCCAGTGCCTGCTACATGTCTTGTTGTGATTGACAAAAAGGAAAGAATATTGCTGGTTAAAAGAAGTATAGAGCCAAAAGCTGGATTCTGGTGTCTGCCGGGGGGATTTATTGAGCTTAACGAGACGCCTGAACAGGGTGCTTTAAGAGAGCTAAAAGAAGAAACCAGCCTTTCAGGTAAAATTGAAATACTTCTTGGCGTTACAATAAATAACAGTACACAATATCATAGCGTCCTTATGCTCGGTTATCTTATAAAAAATTATACAGGCATCCTTAAATCAGGTGACGATGCATCTGATGCAGCTTATTTTAATTATAATGAGTTACCGGAAATTGCATTTGAAAGTCATCTGAAATTTATCAGAATATATTATTCGGCCTATGCTTGTCATTGACAAGGCATGTCGAATGATCAGGGGATAAATATGGATATACCATCTTATAAAGTACATAACGTTCTTAAAGTATACAGCGAGCAGCTCAGACAAAAAAAATTTGCTGAGCAAACGCCAATTATAAAAAGCATAGATAAATCATCTGAAGGAAAGCGCCAGGCAATCATCAAAAAAGTTGCCGGCGAAATTTTTGACAGAATAATCAGTTCCGGTATTCATGAGAAGGTTGATAATGAGATTACGGACGAACGGAAAGAAAAGAGACCTAAATATACTGAAAAAGAAAAAAATGAATTTGTTTTCAATAAAATTGATAATAATAACAAAAAAAGTATCGGCAGGCTTTTAATATCAGATGCCAGCGTATTGATCAAACAGCCCGAAGAAATGGAGCCATAATCCATCACCAGCCTTTTCGAACCTTTACACCACATGAATCCAGATATGCCTTAATCTCCGAAATAGTGTATGTGCCATAATGAACCATTGATGCAATAAGCGCTGCATCAGCTTTCCCTTTAGTCAGAACTTCATAAAGATGCTCGGGTTTCCCGGCGCCCCCTGATGCAATTAAAGGGATACCAACATTTTCTGAAATAAGAGAAGTCAGTTTCAACTCGTAACCATCCTGAGTTCCATCAGCATCTATAGAATTTAAACAAATCTCTCCTGCCCCAAGCTTTTCTGCTTCAATTGCCCATTTCAGCGCATCAATTCCCATATACTTTCTTCCACCATTGATAACGATTTCATAACCTGAAGGAATTTTTACACTCTCACCAACATATTTTACATCCATACCAAGGACAATGCACTGGCTTCCAAAAGCTTCGGCTCCTTTAGATATAATTTCAGGGTGTTTAACTGCTGCTGAATTGATACTTACCTTTTCAGCCCCGGCTAAAAGCACATTTCTCATGTCATCTATGTCACGTATCCCTCCACCTACCGAGAAAGGTATAAATATTGTCTCAGCCACACGCCTTACCACATCAATCATGATATTCCTTTTTTCATGTGATGCGGTAATATCGTAAAAAACAAGCTCGTCTGCACCGGCTTCATAATAGAAACGGGCCATTTCGACGGGATCTCCAATATCCACATTATTTTTAAAACGTATGCCTTTTGTTGTCGTTCCTCCACGAACATCAAGGCATGGTATTATGCGTTTACTTAACATAATTTTTTCCTACAGACGAAGGGCGCTAACATGGATTCCACATGCAGAAATTTTTCAGCAAAGACAGTCCGGGCCTTCCGCTTTTTTCAGGATGGAACTGGGTGGCAATTATGTTATTGAATCCAATAACCGATGCAAAGAAAATCCCGTAATCTGTTGTGCCCAGAATATGTTCTGAATCGGTCGGATACGGATAGTATCCATGAACAAAATAGAATTCATCATCCTCATTTAAACCCGAAAGAACAGGATGTTTTTTAATGTTTTTCAAGCCGTTCCACCCCATGTGAGGAATTTTTAAGCGGCTGCCGTCTTCGGATTTCATATCCGGCGGAAAGGCCTTGACAAATCCATCTATTATTTTAAGACAGGCTGTTTCATTCTCTTCGCTATATTCCATGATTATCTGAGTGCCAAGACATATGCCAAGTATTGGTTTACCGTCAATAACCGCCTGTTTTATAGCTGAATCCAGCCCAAGACGTTTCAAACTGTCCATAGCGGCGCCGGCAGCGCCGACTCCGGGAAATATTATCCGCTCCGAACCAGCAATTGTTTTTATGTTATTTGTAACAATGCACTTAAAACCTAAATATGAAACAGCCCGCTCCACACTGGCAAGGTTGCCTGCATCGTAGTCAATAATAGCAATCATAAAACTTAGCTCCGCTTAGGCTAAAATAACTTCTTGGCTTCTTCCCATAATTCATTCTTTTCACCCTGAGAAACAGATTCTATTTTTCTATTGCTTTTTAATATAACTTTTTCCATATATTTAAAACGATTTTCAAATTTTTTAATGGAATCCGTCAGAGCATTTTCAGGATGAATGCGCGCAAATCTGGCTACATTTACAAGGGTAAATATAACATCTCCAAATTCCAGGGCCAAACTCGCCTGATCTTCACTTGATTTGTTTAATTCGGTTTTTAATTCCGACCATTCTTCCTCAACTTTCTGCATAACATCTGAAATATTATCCCAGTCAAATCCAACCCTTGCTGCACGTTCGGAAATTCTGTAGGCACGCCTCAGGGCGGGAAGGGCTGAAGGAACCGAATCAAATATCGAGTTGGTTACACTTCGCGTTTTTTCATTCATCTTAATACAATGCCACTGTTTTCTTAACTCATCAGAGCGACTGACCTTACTATTACCGAAAACATGAGGATGACGACGTATCATTTTTTCTTTAGTTGCAGAAGCAGCATCTTCTATATTAAAAGAGCCCCTCTCCTGGAACAGCTTGGCTATAAATAGAATATGAAACAAAACATCTCCCAGTTCTTCGCGGATATCATCGGTATTTCCTGATTCAATTGCTTCTAAAAGCTCATACATCTCCTCTACAAGATAAACCGACATGGAGCGGGGTGTCTGTTTTTTATCCCATGGGCATCCGTTTTCGCCTCTTAACGCGTCAATAAGTTTATTTAAAGCATTTATTCCCAAAATTTTTACCCTTTAAGGTTTTTTATAAACAGATGCAAAACTTGAGATAGGCTATAGGAGTATGGTTAGGTTAGCTGCTTTTCTTCCAGGCCTTTTTTAATTCCTCAATTTTAGATACAAACTGATCTTTCATGTCTTTAGGAATTACTTTAGCCATCTTTTCAGAAATAACTGAAACATGGGGAGAAAGCATAGAGTCTTTGACTATCGGTGCCCCCCCTGGGAGGAAGGCGGTAAGGACTATCAGTAAGACAGAAGCAATTAATACTGCTTTAATTATTCCAAATCCAGCTCCGCATATACGATCAACCCAGCCCAAAAAAGCAATATTTAGAATATACTTGATCACTACGCCAAGAATACTGACGATAAGGAAAACTCCGCAAAAAACAATCAAAAAGCTAACTATATAAAGGTACGATTTGTCTGAAATCCATCCTGATAATGGTTTCGCAAATTCCATGTAATAGCTATAAGCTGCATAGAATCCTCCCAAAACACCAATTATCGAAGACGCTTCTTTGATAAAACCTCTAAAAAAACCCCTTATAAGGCAAAATCCAAAAATAATTACAATCAGAATATCAAACAGATTCATCGCGCCCCTTTAAAGCAAAGAATAGCCAAAAAACAATTGAATTGAAAATTGTAAAATGTAAATTAACAAAGCGGATTTTATGAGTCAAGCTGTTTTTATTTGAAGGGGTTGATCATAAAATGTAGTTTGCATTATTTAAAAAAGTTATGCTATGTTGTAAAAAAACGACATGAATGAAAACTCAAGCAATAAGCAGACAAAACTGACTTTCTCAGATATAGATCTGGCAAAACAGCTTTTCGGCGAACATAACGGTAATCTTCAAATAATAGCTAAAGCAACAGGCGCCACGATCCACGCAAGAGGCAGCACCGTTATTATTCAGGGCGACAGCATTGCAACGAACCTGGCCAAAAACATACTCAACCAGCTTTACGGTCTTTTAAAGGAAAAACTTCCTGTCTATCCCAGTGATGTCGATTATGCTGCAAGAATTCTTTGCTCTGATGATAATATCAAACTTAAAGATATCTTTCTGGATAAGGTCTTCATTACATTAAAAAAAACCGCTATCACACCCAAAAATCGCGCGCAAAAAGAATATATTGATGCTATCCGCAATTATGATATGATTTTTGGGATAGGGCCTGCTGGAACAGGGAAAACATATTTGGCCATGGCTATGGCTGTTTCAGCTCTTTCAAAAGGACAGATAGACCGAATAATTCTTACGAGACCGGCGGTTGAGGCTGGTGAGGCTCTTGGTTTTTTGCCGGGCGACCTGGCGGAAAAGGTTGATCCGTATTTAAGACCTCTTTATGATGCGCTTCACGATATGATGCATTTTGAAAAAGTTTCTAATCTCATGCATCAAGGAGTCATAGAAGTAGCGCCCCTTGCTTTTATGCGTGGAAGAACCCTAAATGACGCTTTTATTATTTTAGATGAGGCACAAAATACAACTTCTGAACAGATGAAGATGTTCTTGACCCGAATAGGATTTAACTCTAAGACTGTAATAACCGGCGATATCACCCAGACAGACTTGCCGGTTAATAAATCTTCCGGACTTATAGAGACAAAAAATATTTTGCAGGGAATAGATGGAATAAAGTTTGTCTTTTTCTCAAAAACAGATGTGGTTAGGCATAGATTAGTTCAGGAAATTATCAGGGCGTATGAAGAACTGGAAGCAAGTAAAAAAAATGTTGATAGTTAAAAAATATATCTTTTATATACTACACAAATGTTTTATACACAAAGCCTATAACTTCCTTTCTTTATCTTTTTATTCATAAAAATAATCCCCATATGAACATAGAACAAAATAATAAACTAATCGGCAATTTTTTTCGGTCAAGCACATCTATTAGATGGTTCATTCTAATAGGTTTTACCATAATATTTACCATTATCCTTTATCCGACCCTTGTTATAACAAAACATTCCTATAAATTAGGAGATGTTGCCGAAAGAGATATTAAAGCACCAAAAGACTTTTTTATTGAAGATAAAGAAGCCACAGAAGAAAATCGTAAAGGGATCGTTGAAAAAGTTTTAACTGTTTACGATAACAATGCGTCTCTTGCCGAAAAACTCAGTCGGCAGGTAGAACAAGCATTTACCAAACTCCGTGAAATTTCCGAAGTATACAAAGAAAACCAGGATAAAACTTCACCCAATGAAGAAATAAAAATCAATTCAGATGGAACAAATAAAGAGATAAAATCATTATCATTAAATGATCAACTCATACAGCTTAAAGAAAGTTTTGAGGAAAAAATCGGCTTCACGGTAACCGATGATGCATATAACCTCCTTATAAAAGAAAAGTTTTCAATTAATCTCGCCAATCTTATTTCCAAAATTCTATCAGACATAATGAATAATGGTGTTGTAATTAACAAAGATATCCTTCTTAAAGAATCAGATAAAGGGATTATATTAAGGGACGTTGAAACAAAAACCGAACAAGTTATTTATAATCTTAAATCATTTTATGGTCCTGACCAGGCAAAAACAATGGTAAGAATTATTGGCCAGCCCCTGCTCAAAGACATAAACTACGATTTGGTCAACCTTGCCGTAACTTTTGTCCAAAAACTAATACAGCCGAATATAACTCTAAACACAAATGAAACCGAAGAACGAAAAAAAAGAGCTGTAGAGAAAATCAAGCCAATTCTTTACAAAATAAAAGCAGGGGAAATGCTTCTTCGTGAAGGTGAAATAATAAACAAAGTTCAGCTTTTGAAACTTAAAAATTTACAGACCCAGACAAACAAAGAGCATATGCTGGCAATAAGTATCGGCGCAGCAATGATAATGCTGTGCCTGCTTATTTTCACCTACATTCTCCACATTAATCATAATAGCCGGTTTGCACGTAATCATAATAAAAATCTAATAGCCATGGCCTGTATGCTTATAACCGTTTTATTGTTTGCCAGAGTATCCGTACCATTGTCTGAAGCACTGACCCAAAATTCGACTTTTGCAAATTCTTCTTCATCAATTATTTTCGGCATTCCCATTGCCTCCGGCGCCATGATCATATGTTTGTTGCTTGGCCTCGATATAGCAATACCTTTTGCAATGGTGACTGCTGCATGTACGGCAGTAATTTTTCAAAGTAGCTTTGAAATTTTCATTTATTTTTTGCTCAACAGCACAATGGCTGCTTACTGGATCCAGAATTGCAGGGAACGTAAAGTATTTATTAAGGCCGGATTAAAGATAGGATTAGTAAATATAGCGCTTTCAACTGCGATCTCTGTTTATCTTTCAGGCTTTTTAGGCTTCAAAATATTAGAGGTCTGGGTTTTTGCCTTTATGGGTGGCATAGTAGCCGGAATCGTTACAGCAGGCATCGCTCCTCTTTTTGAAATAGCGTTCGGCTATACAACTGATATTACCCTTCTAGAACTTGCAAATCTTGAAAGGCCGATTATTCGCCAGCTAATGTTAGAAGCTCCCGGCACCTATCATCATTCTGTTATTGTAGGCAACATGGTCGAAGCTGCGGCTGCTGAGATTGGTGCAAACCCCTTGCTTGCTAAAGCCTGCGGTTATTATCACGATATCGGCAAAATAAAGAAGCCGTTATATTTTATCGAAAACCAGAAAAATGGCAAAAACAAACATGATAAACTGGCTCCATCTATGTCAAAACATATATTGGTTGCTCATGTAAAAGACGGAGTTGAAATAGCAAAACAAAACAAACTTGGCCTGGTTATAATCGACACGATAAGGCAACATCATGGAACGAGCCTGATCAGCTATTTTTATGAAAAAGCAAAGAAACAAAAAGGTGAAGATGCTGTAAAGGTCGATGATTACAGATACCCCGGCCCAAGACCACAGACAAAAGAAGCAGGGCTTGTCATGCTCGCAGATGTTGTTGAAGCTGCCTCACGGGCCCTCGACAATCCCACGCCGGCAAGGATTCAGGGGCTTGTGCAAAACCTTATAAACAAAATTTTTTCTGACGGACAGATTGACAATTGCGAATTAACATTAAAAGATTTGCATAAGATAGCGAAAACTTTTAATAGAATATTAAGCGGAATACATCACCACCGCATAGATTATCCTGAAAAATCCTCTTCTATCAATGGAAAGGTTAAAGATGAGAGTCCTGATAGACAACAGGCAAAACAATCACAAGATTTCTCCGGACATGGTACAGAAAAAGGCTCAGGCCATCTTAAACGCCTTGGACTGTCCTGATGGAGAACTTTCCATCCTGATCGTTAATGATTCCCAAATAGAGGCTTTAAACAAACAATATCTCAATCGATCCGGACATACTAATATTATAGCCTTCCCAATGCAAGAAGGCGAATTTGCAAACATCTCGCCTCAACTTTTAGGCGATGTGGTTATATCTGTTGAAACCGCTCATCAAGAAGGAATAAATGCCGGAATCAGTATGGAAGAACGTTTTATACAGCTTCTGATTCACGGAATTCTTCACCTGTTCGGCTATGATCATGAAACAACAGAGCAAGAGGCACTTAAGATGGAAAAAAAGAGCGAAGAACTTATGAATTTGTAAAGTCATCAAATCGACGGCAAAGTAAAAAGTTCATATGCAAGGCGTGCGAATCTTGAGGAATGAGACGTAGTTGCTTTACGTCGCAATGACGAAAGATGAAGCACAACGCCGCAGATGGACTTTTTACGAAGCCGTACTGGGAGGTTCAATAATGGCAGGATTAGCTGTAAATGTTGATCACATTGCTACTTTAAGAGAAGCCAGGAAGGTCAGCTACCCAGACCCCGTAGCGGCAGCTGTGCTGGCTGAACTGGCCGGAGCTGATGGAATTGTTGTTCATTTGAGGCAAGACAGGCGCCACATACAGGATCAGGATGTCAGGATTTTGCGAAAAGTTGTTCAGACCAAACTCATCCTGGAAATGGCTTCAACTTCTGAAATGCTTGCTATAGCTCTTGATATAAAGCCTGATCTTGTAACACTAGTGCCTGAAAAGAAGGAAGAACTTACAACCGAAGGCGGACTGGATCTCTTTGTCCAGAAAAACTCAGTTGCTGAAATAGTTGGCACGCTGCAGGACAATGGTATCCCTGTAAGTATTTTCATAGATCCGGCACCTGAACAAATCAAACTCGCACATAAGATAAATGCCTCAACTGTTGAAATTCATACAGGAATTTTTTGTGATGCAACAACACCTAAAAAAAAGAGGCAGGCTTTTTCTAAAATTGTTGATGCAGTTAAAATAGCTCACAAACTTAAACTAAAGATAAATGCCGGCCATGGATTGTGCTACAAAACGATTAAGGCTTTCAAGGGGATGCATGAAATTGATGAATTCAGTATAGGTCACAGCATAGTCTCAAGGGCTGCACTTGTGGGCATGGAAAGAGCTGTCAAAGAAATGTCGGCACTAATTAAAGAACTTTGAAACTACTCAGGTTAATAGACTGTCTGTTCCCTTCAGCCTAAACGCCTGATTTTAACCTATGGAGTGCAAAATGTATCTTGTAACTGCCGGTGAAATGCAGGAAATGGATAGACAGACCATTGAATCCTATGGTCTTCCCGGTAGAGTCCTTATGGAAAATGCCGGCCTGGGTGCAACACAAATACTATTAAAACAATTTAAAGGGCTTGTTGACAAAAAGGTCGGCATTGTCGCTGGACGCGGGAATAATGGCGGAGACGGTTTTGTAATGGCCCGATACCTTTCCCAAAAAGGCATAAGTGTAACCGTATATCTCCTTGCCAAAAAATCTATGGTCAAAGGTGATGCTGCTGAAAACTTAAATCTTTTAGCCCCGCTCGACATTACCGTAATTGAAATGCCGGACCAAAAATCTTTTTCTAAGAACAAAACTTCTATGCTTCATCAGGATATATGGATTGATGCCATATTGGGGACCGGACTAAAATCGGATGTCAAAGGGTATTTCCGAAAAATTATCGAGTTTATTAACAGCTTAGCAAGGCCGGTTTTTTCAGTAGACATACCATCAGGGCTTAATGCAGACACAGGCCAGCCTTGCGGCGCCTGTATCCAGGCTCATACAACAGCGACATTTGCATTTGCCAAAACAGGCCATTTAATTTTTCCAGGAGCAGGTTATACCGGAAACCTCGAAATAATAGATATCGGCATACCTAACTATATTGCCGAAAAGGTGGGACCCAAACAATTCCTTCTGACATCTGCGCTGGTCAGGAGTACACTGCAAAAAAGATCGCCCGAAGCCCATAAAGGTAATACAGGCCATCTCTTAATTATTGCCGGTTCGACCGGTAAAACCGGCGCAGCAGCCATGACAGCACTATCGGCAATGCGTTCAGGTGCAGGACTTGTAACTCTCGGGATACCAAAAAGTCTAAATCCTGTTTTAGAAAGCCAGGTTCTTGAGGTAATGACGAGCCCTCTTCCGGAAGCCGAAGGCGGCATACTCGATGAATCATCATTCGACGAAATCATGGATTTAATTGCCGGTAAAAAATGCCTTGCTGTTGGACCCGGACTTGGGACTGCTTCAGGCACTAAAAATCTTGTTATTCGGATTATTCAGGAATGCCGCATGCCGATTGTAATTGATGCGGACGGTTTAAATAACCTTATTGACAACATCCATATACTAAAAAATCTAAAAAACCCGGTTATATTGACCCCGCATCCAGGAGAAATGTCAAGATTAATAGGCAAGCCTGTGAGCTTTATTCAGAATGATCGGATAAATTGTGCCAGGAATTTTGCAAAAAAATTTAAAGTTCATGTTGTTCTTAAAGGAGCAAGAACTGTAATTGCTCACCCTGATGGAAAAGTTTTTATCAATCCCACCGGAAATCCAGGTATGGCTTCCGGAGGCATGGGAGATGCACTAACCGGAATTATTGCAGGCTTTGTAACGCAGGGATATTCTCCTGAATCGGCTACTCATATCGGCGTCTATTTACATGGAGCCGCCGCAGATACGCTGCAAAAGAATATGTCCCCTTTTGGTTTTCTGGCCACGGAACTCATAAATGCCATTCCAGGACAGATACAACATTTAATTAATGCTACTCAAGTTTCGCACCCCCACTATGCAACAAAAGCTTTAAAGAGCAGGTGTTAGATAGTTTTTTTAAAAAGCAAAATATGTTCACTCTGGCTTTGGCAACGGCACCTCGCCTGAGCGAGAGCGATGGCGGGCAGGCATACCCACCCCGCCCGCCTCGCGTTGCGAAGCATTGCGGGCAGGTCAGTTTGTAAGGAGCGAAACATGCACGGCATTTTATCCCTGGTGAAAAACTTTCTATGTGCCTGTCCTGGTCAAAGCCCAAGGGATAGTGGTTTAGAATATCGATCATATTATTTTGCTCTTTTAAAAAAACTATCTAATACCTGCCATGCCAGGGAAGGTTCATAGGAATTAGTGGGTGCGAAACTTGAGAATGCTAAAAATAATAACTAATTCTCCTGATGAAACCAGAGCTCTTGGAGAAAAAACAGGAAAAAACCTTGATTTAGGAACCGTCTTGGCCTTAACCGGCGACCTTGGAAGCGGAAAAACCATATTTGTTCAAGGTTTAGCTAAAGGCCTTGATATTCCGGATGATTATTACATAACAAGCCCAACCTACACCTTGATAAATGAATATCCCGGCAGATATCATTTATTTCATATTGACCTTTATCGTATAGGTAATTATGCCGATCTTGATGATATAGGCTTCTACGAAATACTTAGCAGTGACGGAGTCGTAGCTATTGAATGGGCAAATAAACTTCCCAAAAACCTTCTTGCAGAATACCTGGCAGTTCATATAGATATTTTGAATGATAAATCACGAAAAATCAGTATGGCTGCATATGGACTTAGAGGGGAAAATTTGATAGGAAAAATTATAAACAGCTCTTAGGAGAAAACATGGGATTAATTGTTCAAAAATATGGGGGCACTTCTGTAGCTGATCTTGAGCGAATTCGCAATGTCGCAAAACGAGTTGCAAAAACCTTTGATAAGGGAAACAATGTAGTTGTTGTTCTTTCGGCCATGGCGGGCGTCACAGATAGCCTTATCAATATGGCTAACCAGATTACCGATTCTCCTGAAAGACGTGAGCTCGATGTTCTTCTCGCCACAGGAGAACAGACAACTGCAGCCCTTCTATCCATAACATTAAAATCAATGAATTACTCTGCAGAATCATTGTTGGGTTATCAGGCAGGAGTTTTAACTAACCGCGATTTTGGCAGTGCGCGTATTGTTGACATAGGAGCCAGCCGCATAAAAGAACTTATTGGAAAAAATAGCATAGTGGTTGTTGCCGGATTCCAGGGCTGCGACCCTGATGGAAACATTACAACTCTTGGACGCGGAGGTTCAGATACATCGGCTGTGGCAATAGCAACAGCAATTAAGGCAGACATATGTGAAATTTATACTGATGTTGACGGAATTTATACTGCAGATCCAAATATTTGCAAGAAAGCAAGAAAACTTGATAAAATATCCTATGACGAAATGCTGGAGATGTCGAGCCTTGGCGCCAAGGTTCTGCAGATTCGTTCGGTTGAATTTGCAAAAAAATATAATGTCCCCGTGCATGTTAGATCATCTTTCAGCGAGGAGGAAGGAACCATGCTTGTTAATGAAGATTCAGATATGGAACATCTTGAAGTATCCGGCGTAACCTGCAATAAAAATGAAGCGCGTATTACCCTGAAGAAAGTTCCAGATCAGCCGGGGATCGCGGCAAAGATCTTTAGCCCTATTGCTGAGGCAGGCATCCTGGTTGACATGATAATTCAAAATACCCGGTTTGGAGGCCTGACCGACCTTACCTTCACGGTTGCAAAAACTGATTTCAATAGAGCGCTTGAAATATCGAAAAAAATAGCTGAAAAAATTGGAGCAGAAGAGGTATTGACAGCCGAACATATCGCAAAAATATCTGTTACCGGCGTTGGCATGAAGAGTCACTCTGGAGTAGCCGCAAAAATGTTTTCTACTCTTGCCAGCGAAAATATTAATATTAGATTGATAAGCACTTCAGAAATCAGGATATCCTGTGTAATTGAAGAAAAATACGCGGAACTGGCAGTCCGTGTCCTTCACTCAGCTTTTGGACTGGATAAAGACTGAGACCTTTGCAAAATGGGACGTTTTTCAAAGGTCTCAGACTAAAGAACCGCCTCGATCTCTTCTGCAATATGAATGGCTGCTTCTTTAGGATTTTTTGCATCCCTGATGGGTCTGCCTATTATCAAATAATCTGATCCATTCTCAATTGCCTGGGCCGGAGTAGTTATGCGCCGCTGATCATCTTCTTTCGTACCCCCCCAAAAGGGTCTTATTCCAGGCGTTAACGTAATAAAATCTTTTCCTATATTATCCTTTACCATTTTAACTTCGAGGCCGGAGCACACGACTCCAATACATCCCGCTTCCTTGGCCATCCGCGCTCTATTCATTACAAGCCGTGATATATCTGAAGAAAATTCAGAACGAAATCCAGCAGCATCAATATCTTCTCCTGACACACTTGTTAAAACGGTAACACCGACCACACCTACTTTCCCGCCGCTCCCGTCAACAGCAGCTTCAAGCATGTCTTTATTTTCTGCACAATGAATAGTTGCAAAATCAACACCCAAATCAGCGATACTTGCCATTGCACGTGAAACAGTTGCAGGAATATCATGGAGTTTAAGATCCAAAAAGATTTTAGCTTTTCCTAACCCCTTTATAATCTTAATGATTTCAGGCCCGGATCTTATAAACAGCTCAAGCCCTACCTTGAACATACCAACATATTCTGAAAGAAGTGAAACATATTTTTCTGCTTCTTTTAAAGATGGTACATCCAGCGAAAACACTATGTAATCTTTTGCAGCTTTCATAAAAACAACTCTCTCAGCTTATCCTTATCGTTTTTGATAATTTCCGGCTTTCCTGAGCCGTTGGGGCCAATAATGCCGGATAAACCATTTACTCGGGAGTCAACACTTTTAAGGAAAGATGTGATACCATTGGTTCAAAGTCACGGTCATTATGTAACAACGTGATGCCTTCAGAAATGCAAAAAGTACCAATAATGACGTCGATAGTCTTTCTGACAGTTACTCCTTTTTTCCGCAGCAACCTGTAATTTTGGGCGCTCTGCAAAGCAATTTCATATCCTCCAATTTCTCGAAACTGGAGGATACTCAGGCCGGTTTTTGCAGCTTCAAAGTCATCATCTGAACGAAACCCCTGTAGAACTTCAGCTAAGATCAAGTCACCGATCAGAATAGGAACATTTGAAAGCATATCATCAAGAAGATCGGTTTGCCGGTTTCCTAATCCGTTAAAATAATCGATCCAAACGGAGGAATCGACCAATATCATTGATCGAGCCTCATCTTATCGAGATTATCATCCCATTTTAGCTTGCCGCGCAAGCTTTTTATGCGCTCTTGTTTTTTGATTTGGATTAAAAGGCGTAACCCGCTTTCGACCACGGCTTTTTTTGTTTTTAATGCGCTGACTTTCATGGCTTCGGCCATTAGTGTGTCATCGATGACAATATTGGTTCGCATAATACCCCCTATGTGTATATATTTAAGACAACATACACATTATTAACCTAAAATGCAATGCAAAATTCAAAGGGGTACTCCCCCTATGAAACTCTGAGGCCGGAAAAGCATGAAATTTACCCAAAATTCCCTTGGGCGGAAATGGGCAGTGGCTATACGTCCCTTTCATTTCTTGGCTGGAAACACAAGTTAAAAAGTTAAGTGCGTGCATCAAATACTACATAGGGCCTCAGGTAATTACCTGTCTGCCGTGTCGAACACAGGCAAGTATGTGACACCGGAGCTTAGCTGTGTTGTGAATCAAATTCTGAAGAGCGTAGTGCGGAAAATCCGCCGCTACGTTCTGAGGGGGTTGGGGTACCAGATCTGGTGCCCCCTTCTACCTGGCGGGGTGGCCGAAAGGCTACCTCCTACCAGATTTTCTCACCTCAACATCGCCTCTATTACCCTGTAGATAGTTTTAAGTTCTTTTATGCTTGCACCTCCCAACAAATCATCAATTTTTTCCTTAAGTAATTGAATATCCTCAACTTCGTGTTCAAAAATAAGAAGTTCATGAAGTTTAACGCCTAATGCACCAGCAATTTTAGCAAGATTATCGGTAGCAGGGTTTTTCTCACCTCTTTCAATAGCCCCAAGATATTTATAATTCACATCTGCTTTATCTCCCAATTGCTCTTGGGTCATGCCGCAGAAATTCCGCAGGTATCTTATCCGCCGTCCCAATAATTTCCTTACTTCCTTCATAACGCCTCCTATAATAAATATATACAGCGGTCTCATAGAGGTATAAACCTCTGAATAAAAGTTTTTTATTGACAATTACTTTATATAAGTAGCATTATGCTGCTTAAGGAAGCTTATGGGCGATTTTCTTATGTTCAAAACAATCATCGTGCTCGGATTTGTTGGTTACCGTTCAAAAGAAGAAGAACAAACAAAAATAGACGCTGTCCCTGTTTGTCCTAATGCATTGCCAATAGGGGAAAGGGCAGAGTGCTTTAAGAGATTTTTTATTTTTGGGGCACGGGGAGAATCTGCCAGGAAAGGGGGTGAAAAGGTAAGAGGCGCTTTTGCATATTTTTGAGTTTGTGAAAAATAATTTACAACAATTAAACACAGAGGTGTGAAATGAGAAAAATGATTTTTTTATGTTTGGCATTGCTCCTATGCCTGCCGCTTGCTTCTTATGCCGGCAGTATAGGTGGAGCAAAAACGCAAGGACAGGGAAAGTTTAGTATTAGTTTGGATCAGGAATTTGTGTTTAAAAGGGACTTAGAATTTGATAAAATGATGGGTGGGCTTGAGCCAGGAGAAGAAGTAAAGGATGCTGAAGTTAAAAAGATGTATAGAACAATGTTAAAGACAAGCTATGGTGTGCTTGAAAATCTTGATGTTTTTGTAAAACTTGGAGTAGCTGATTGGGATGGAGAAGCTAAGTGGTATGAAAATGGTGTGTATGATGGAAAGGAGATACATAAAGGCAAGAATGCCCTTGCCTATGGAATTGGCTTGAAGGCTACATATCCTTTGGAAAATGACTGGTTAATAGGAGCTGATTTGCAGTATTTAAGGCATAAAAACAACTACTCAGCGAAGGATATAGACGCTGATCCTACTCATCCTGATGAAACAGGCAAAGGAAAGATGACAGCTCAAGAATGGCATATTGCGCCTTATATTGCCAAAAAGATAGGAAATTTTACTCCTTATCTTGGTGCCAAGTATAGCGATCTGAGAATTAAAGCAAAAGAGAAAGAATGGGAAGGAGAATCGAGCGATTGGTGGATAAAATTTAAGGCAAAGAGAAATGTTGGTCTATTTCTTGGCACAGACTACAAAATTGCTGACAACTGGAAATTTAATCTTGAGGGCAGGTTTGTGGATGAGACAGCAATGAGTTTAGCTGCCACATACAAATTCTAAGCAACAAGCGTTTACCCCCGGTAGAAAAAATCTTTCTAACGGGGTTTACTCATTTACCTCCCGCTAAAGTCACCCCTTTTAACAGAAAACATGAGAAAACATGGAGAAAACATGAAAACATGGTGAAAACATGGTGAAAACATGGTGAAAACATGGTGAAAAGGTGAATTCGACTTCAAAGTGCACCACGTAAAATTATAGTTTGGACATGATGTGTATTCTGGTAGTGTGAGGAAGAGCAACCAACCCACACACACAGAAGGAGCACACCATGTCCTATTCACACTTAACACTTCAGGAGCGTTATGTCATCTATCATTTAGTTCTTTACGGTTTGAGCTACCGTGAGATTGGCCGACGACTCAATCGGCATTATACAACAATAAGCAGGGAGGTCAAACGCAATGGCCCGACTTATTCCGGCGGTGTCTACTGGCACGAAGCAGCCCAACACTATGCAAATCAGCGAAAATATAAGGCGCGACATTGCCTCCGACGGTCTAACTTGCAACTGGTTAGCTATATGCAAAGCAAGATCAGGGCAGACTGGTCGCCGGAAGAAATTGCCGGCCGGTTATGGATTGATTATCCCAACAGCGTACACATGAGAATCAACACCGAGACCATCTACCAATGGATTTACCTGGATGCCGCTCAGAGCGGTGACCTCTATACCCATTTGCGAAGACGGCATAAAAAGCGTCGCAAGCAGAAAATGTACGGCTCATGTCGCGGCTTGATACCCGGACGTGTCAGCATTTCAGAGCGACCCACAATTGTCGATCAGCGCAAGCGCTTCGGCGACTGGGAAGGCGACACTGTCGAAGGGGCCAAAGGCACCGGCGGCATAGCCTCCCATGTCGAACGCAAGAGCCGTTATCTGATCGCAGCCAAGCTCCTCGACAAAAAAGCAAACACCTTGACAACCAATTCCATCAAAGCATTTTTACGCATTCCAAAAGTAATGAGGAAGACACTTACGGTTGACAATGGCAAAGAATTCTCCATGTTCAAACAACTTGAAGAAAAGACCGGTCTGACCATATATTTTGCTGATCCATACGCCGCCTGGCAGCGAGGATTAAACGAAAATACAAACGGTTTGCTCAGGCAATATTTCCCGAAAGGAATGAATTTCAGGGAAGTAACCGATAAAAACCTTGTATTGGCGGTGAAAAAGATTAATCATAGGCCAAGAAAGTGCCTCGACTACCAGACACCATATGAAGTCTGCCGCCAAGCATTACGTGGTGCACTTGCAACCTGAATTCACCAAACATGGGGGAAAACATGGGAAAACATGGGGAAAACATGAAAACATGAAAACATGGGGACGCCCTTCACATTTGCAGTTTTAGAACAATCCACCTGTATAAATTAAAGTTAGCTATGTAATAAAAACAAAAATATAATATCCCAATTTTCAATGAAAAAGCAAGTTAGGAAAAAAGGATGCAGAGCAACGCAGAAAATGGACTTCTTACAAAGCCGTCAACTATAGGTTATAATGTTTTTCTATCCAAGACATATATTCCCCGCTTTTAACTCTATCTACCCAACCCTTATTATCTATATACCACTTAATTGTTTTTCTTATTCCTGATTCAAACGATTCATCAGGATGCCACCCCAATTCCCTTTGCAGCTTGCTGAAATCTATAGCATATCTTAAATCATGTCCTGGCCGATCTTTTACAAATGTTATCAGGTCCCTACGCGGTCTACTATTATGACTGGGCATCATCTCGTCCATAATATCACAAATCATGGTTACAACATCTATATTACGCATTTCACAGTTGCCGCCGATATTATATGTTTCTCCGCGTTTTCCATTTTTCATTATTAACCAAAGCGCTTTGCAATGGTCTTCAACATACAGCCAGTCTCTTATATTCATACCATCACCGTAAACCGGAAGCGGCTTTCCTTCAAGGGAATTTAGTATAATAAGGGGGATCAGTTTCTCGGGAAACTGATAATGGCCATAATTGTTTGAGCAATTAGAAATCGTTACCGGCAAAGAGTATGTTTTATAGTAAGCCCTTACAAGGTGATCGGAAGATGCCTTTGAAGCTGAATACGGACTATTGGGCCTGTAAGGAGTATCCTCGGTAAAAAAGCCTTTCTCTCCAAGAGAACCATAGACTTCATCAGTACTCACATGATGAAACAAGGTCACTCTGTCTCTGGAAAGTTCAAGCAGATTAAATGTGCCAAAAATATTTGTTTTTATAAAAGAATTAGGTTCGGCAATAGATCTATCAACATGCGATTCAGCAGCAAAATGGCAAACAGCATCAATTTTATAATTATTAAAAATTTCAGCCATGGCTTCACGATCACATATATCTGCCTTAATAAAATCATAACGTTCAGAAAATCTTTCAGCAATTCCCTCCAGGTTTTCAGGATTTCCTGCATAGGTCAATTTATCAACGTTTATTATCCGGCCGGTAAAATCAGATTGTTCAAGCAGATAATGAATAAAATTTGATCCAATAAATCCACAACCACCTGTAATTAGAATGTTTTTCATAAAATCTCCATTTGATTATTGCTTGAACAAAAACCCATAGTTGCGAGCTGTCATTGCGAGGAGTGAGGAACGAACGACGAAGCAATCCCCTTGTTTTCGTTTAAGATTGCTTCGGTCATGCTTCCCTCGCAATGACAGAAAAAGTGTAATTTGGAGGGTTTTCGTTAAGACACTAATTATCTTATAAGCAAATTGACTATTTTCTATGCAATAATAATTTATTATCATAAAGCCTTTTTTCTGACCACCTTATTTTAACCTTTAACAGAAATATATTGAACTTATTAACTTTATAATGATATACGACAAATTTAAAATGATATTTTTCTATATTAATTTTGTATTTTACAGGTAAATAATGAGCTTAAGCAAACAACAACAGGATCTATTGCAAAAGCTTCCCGGAATTGACTTTATTCTCGAAAACGCGAAAAAAGAACCTTCCTTTGCAAATATTCCAAAATCTGTTCTTGTCCGCTCAGCGCGTTCTGTTGTTGAAGACCTTCGCACAGATATCCTTAACGGCAACAATGATATAACTGATGAAAATCTGGATTTAAGCTTAATACTTGAAAAAATTAAAGGCCGCGTAAAAAAAATAATGCAACTGAACCTTAAGCGCACCATTAATGCAACAGGCATTATAATCCACACAAATTTAGGGAGATCATTACTTCCCGCTGATGCTGTTGAAAATCTTTCAGAAATAGCCGGCAGGTATTCTAATCTTGAATTCGATCTGTCAAAAGGTATCCGCGGCTCACGATATAGTGCGGTTGAGGACATATTATGTGAAATCAGCGGCGCTGAGGCCGCAATGGTAGTAAATAACAATGCCGCTGCCGTACTGCTTTGTTTAGAAACAATAGCCAAAGAAAAAAAGGTTATAGTGTCAAGAGGGGAGCTTGTTGAAATCGGTGGATCATTCAGAATACCCGATGTAATGGCAAAAAGCGGTGGAATTTTAAAGGAAGTTGGAACAACAAATCGTACCCACCTTAGAGATTATGAAAAAGCCATTGAAAGCGATACTTGCCTTTTATTGAAGGTGCATAAAAGTAATTATAGTGTGGTTGGTTTTACTGCCGACGTCTCTCTAAATGAGCTGGTTGAACTTGGGGAAAAATATCGAATTCCTGTAATGGAAGATCTTGGCAGTGGAACTTTTATAGATTTTTCAAAATATGGTCTATTAAAAGAACCCACTGTCCAGGAATCAGTGTCAGCAGGAGTAGATGTTGTAACTTTCAGTGGAGATAAACTTCTTGGCGGCCCGCAGGCCGGCATAATAGTGGGTAAAAAAAATATCATTGATCAAATAAAACAAAATCCTCTTACCAGAGCTTTAAGAATTGACAAGCTGACCCTTGCGGCTCTTGAGAGCACCCTTCGTCTGTACAGGGATCCGGAAAAGGCAATTGAAAATATTCCAACCCTTCGAATGTTAACCCTTCCACTTGAATCTATTGAAAAAAAAGGAAAAAAGCTTTTAGGCATGTTGAAAAAACTAAAAAACTCAGACATGTCTGTTAAATTGTTAAAGCTTTCTTCCCGTGCCGGCGGTGGTTCACTACCTCTTTTAGAACTGCCCAGCATCTGTGTTGGTATAAAAATTGACGGCATGTCAGCTAATGCTATCGAAAAGCATTTGCGTGAAAATACACCTCCTATAATAGGAAGAATAGAAGAAGACTATTTTATAATGGATCTAAGAACCATACAAAATGATGAGCTTCCGATTGTTGAAAACGCTTTAAGCAAAATGCATAGGAAGGTTTTATAATGACTGAAAGCCAACAAAAATTATATACCGACCTGGATTCCGCCAGAGAATTTTTATTCTATAAAACTGATTCTAAAAGCCATGATATTAAATATGATGCTAAATTTTCTGCAAGCCAGACTGGTCTTTCAGATGAATTTCCCGACATGCTTACAGGCAAAGAATTTATAGACCATGCTCTTGCCAAACTTAATTCTTCAATAAAATTCGGCGCTATGGTTATCCGTATTGACAATATGTTTCATGGTAACGAAAAATCCGTCAAAGAGAATGCATCGGAACTACTTGTAAAAGTTGCTAAAATTATTGACTCAATCTGTAAAAAAGATAAAGGCCTGTGGGGTCAGATAGGCTATGATATGTTTGGCTGGTTTTGTTTTGAAAAAAATAACGATTCCTGCACGCAACTTGCCCATAAAATAAAAAAAGATGTTAAAGAACTTCTCAATGAAACGGTTAGCATAGGCCTGGCATTTTATCCCACTACCAATTTTAATAAACACCAAATAATAGACAATGCAGTGAAAGCACTTGATCATGCTGCATTTTTTGGCCCAAACAGCTCTGTTGTCTTTGATGCTGTGAGTCTAAACATTAGCGGTGATAAATTGTACCAAAAAGGAGACATTAATGGCGCAATAGAAGAATTCAAAAAAGGGCTTCTGCTTGATCCTTTGAATGTAAATCTCCACAACAGCCTGGGGGTCTGTTACGGTGTTTTGGGTTCTTTTAAAAAAGCAAAAAAAGAATTTGAAACAGCTATCCGGCTTCACTCTAATGAAGGCATGGCTCTATATAATTCAGGATTGGCAAACCTGTTAATGGATAACAAAGATAAAGCCTTAAAACTCTTCCTTGAAGCTGAAAGCATCGGAGAAGGTGTATTTGAGGTGGAATTTCAACTCGGGAAGCTTTATCTTGAGTTAGGTGAACCGGAAAAAGGCAAGAAATATTTAGAAAAAGCGGTTAATTTAAGGCCTGAATCAGCTACTGCTTTTCGACTCCTTGGCGACTGCAATAAAGCTATCAACATGATTGATGAAGCTATTTCATCTTATAAAAAAGCCATAAAATTGAATCCAAATGATGCTGATTCTCTTTCAGCCCTTGGATATCTTTTTGATATTAAAGACGAAAGCGTTGAAATTGCAACGATATTCTGCCGGCAAAGTGTCGAAATTTCTCCTGAAAACGGCCTCTTCAGGCATAGACTCGGAAGACTCTATTTTAAACAAAATCAATATGAAGACGCCTTGAAAGAGTTTCAAAAAGCAAACGATCTGGGTTGTGACTCGATTGAATTTATTGACAAATTAAACAAGTTGCCGGGCTGCTCATCATGAAAGACATTATCCTGAACATATTGCAACAAAGCATAGGAATTAAAGACAGATTTATTAAAAACAATATAGATCTTATTATAAAAGTCGCCGACACGATAGCCACGAACATTGCCTCTGGTCACAAAATTCTTATTTTCGGCAATGGTGGAAGCGCAGCAGATGCCCAGCATCTTGCGGCAGAATTTGTAAACCGTTTTCAAATTGAACGCCCTCCTCTCCCTGCCATTGCCCTGACAACCGACACATCAATAATAACAAGCATCGGCAATGACTACCACTTTGATGAAATATTTGACAAGCAGATAAGAGCTCTCGGTAAAAAGGATGATATTGCTATCGGTATCAGTACCAGCGGCAATTCGAAAAATGTAATTAAAGCAATAAATACAGCAAAAAACATGGAACTTTTAACAATAGGAATGACTGGTAACGGCGGAAAACTGTCTGAATGTGCTGATCTGGTATTTTCCGTTGAATCAAGTACAACTGCAAGAATTCAGGAAGCACATATAACATTGGGTCATATTCTTTGCGAACTTGTTGAAAGAATACTGTTTCCTCAATCATTTTCAGGGCGATAAAGTAAAAATGTCAAAATCATTTAAACCCATAGACTTAAGCCGGTTGAAAACCTATCCTTTGTCTGAAAGAAAAAGCAAAGTATCATCAGATGATTTTGCAAAAACGTGGCTAAAAGGATCTAACATTAACGATTTCCTTGATAATCTGCCAAAGATTCTTGCCGGTAACGATATAAACACGGTCATTTCTTCTATTGTAAGTGCTTTTAAGAAGAAAAAAACAATAGTATTTGCCATGGGCGCTCATGTCATAAAAGTGGGTTTGAGTCCCATTGTTATTGACCTTATGGAACGCGGGGTTATTACAGCAGTTGCTTTGAACGGAGCGTGTATAATTCACGATTTAGAGATCGCCATGACAGGAAAAACATCTGAAGATGTTGCCGCATCAATAGGAAACGGAAGTTTCGGAATGGCTCGTGAAACATGCGTTTTTTTAAGTGAAGCCATAAAAAAAGCAGGAAAAAATTCAATAGGACTCGGGGATGCGGTCGGGCAATCCATCAATGACAACAAGCTCCCTCTTATGGATAAAAGCATACTCGCCGCAGGTTCTCGGTTAGGTATCCCCGTTACCGTTCACGTTGCTATTGGAACAGATATTATTCATATGCATCCTGAATTTGACCCTAAAGAGGCTGGTGGAGCAACTCATAGAGATTTTAGGACTTTTGCATCGATAATCGCCACAATTGAAGGTGGCGTTTATATGAATATTGGATCTGCCGTAATGCTGCCGGAAGTTTTTTTAAAAGCAGTAACTCTGGTACGAAATCTTGGCCATAATCTGGAAAACTTTACCAGCGTTAATATGGATTTTGTAAAACACTACCGCCCAATGACCAACGTTGTTAACCGGCCGACAGCAAAAGGGGGGCAGGGTTTTAACCTTGTAGGCCACCATGAAATAATGTTACCGCTGATCGCAGCAGGTGTGATTGAAAAAATATCGGGTTGATTTTAAAGCATTGATGCTTATTGTGTATTGTCCGGGAAAAGGGTAAAAACAAAACCCATGGTTCTGAGCGGTCATTGCGAGGAGTGAGGAACGAACGACGAAGTAATCCCATTGTTTCCAAGAGATTGCTTCGGTCATGGTTCCCTCGCAATGACATGAAAAGTGTAATTTGGAGGGTTTTCGTTCAGACACTATTTAGGAGAAATTAGCATGCCTATTTATGAATATTATTGTAATAACTGCAACCAGGATTTTGAGTACCTGGTTTTTGGAAAAGAAGATCCTGTTTGCCCTTCATGCAACAAAAAAAAAGTAACCAGGCTGCTGTCCGCCTGCGGCTTCATCAGCAAGGGAGGAGGCGGTGAAACAGTCAGAAAATCTGCCTCAACATCTTCATGCACTGGATGCTCGGCTACAAGTTGTTCGAGCTGTGGTCCCTAATGAAAAAAAGCATTAAAATAGGAACAAGAGGGAGCAAACTGGCTCTCTGGCAGGCAAACTGGGTAAAATCGGCCATAACATCTATAAACCCTTCTCTTTCAGTCGATCTTATTATAATAAAGACAAAGGGAGACAAAATTCTCGATGTTCCCCTTGCCAAGGTTGGCGGCAAGGGACTTTTTGTAAAGGAAATTGAGGAGGCTCTTTTAAGCAGGCGAATAGATATAGCTGTTCACAGCATGAAAGATATGCCTGCTGAAATACCAGACGGTCTGTGTATAGGCGCAATACCTAAGCGCGAAAACCATAAAGACGTCCTTATTTCTAAAAATGATCTTGTTTTTTCTGAACTCAAAAGCGGAAGCAGAGTGGGCACCAGCAGTCTTCGCCGCTCTGCTCAGTTAAGACACGCCAGACCAGACTTGGTTATATTGCCTTTAAGAGGCAATCTTGATACCCGCCTAAAAAAACTTGAAACAGAAAACATGGATGCAATAATACTGGCTGCTGCCGGAGTAAAACGCCTGAATTTTGAAAGCAGAATAACTGAATATTTTGATGAAAATGTAATGCTGCCTGCTGTCGGTCAGGGGGCTCTATGTATTGAAATCAGGGAAAACGATAAAGAAATAGAACCGATAGTTGCTGCCTTGGATCATCAAAAAACAAGGTCGGCTGTTATGGGCGAACGGGCTTTTTCAAACCGCCTGGAAGGAGGATGTCAAGTTCCCATAGCAGCTTTAGGTAAAATTGAAAAAAATATATTTACTATGAGCGGACTTGTTGCTGATATTGATGGAAAAATTCTGATAAAGAAAACTCTATCAGGCCCTGTTGAGCAATCAGAAACTATTGGTGTTAAACTTGCTGATAGTCTTCTTTCAATGGGCGCAAAAAAAATACTAGAAAACATAAAAGCGGAAATAAATGAAAACTATAAAAGGTAAAGTCTATCTGGTTGGTGCCGGCCCTGGTGATCCAGGACTGATTACAGTAAAAGGATTAGAATGTATTAAAGAAGCTGATGTTATAATATATGATTATCTTGCCTCACCGACTCTTTTAAATTACGCCTCAAAGAATGCTGAAATAATCTATGTCGGAAAAAAAGGCGGAGATCATACTCTGCCCCAGGATGGAATTAATTCCCTTATAACTGAAAAAGCTAAAAAGGGTTTTATTGTAACTCGCCTTAAGGGTGGAGATCCTTTTATATTTGGACGTGGAGCCGAAGAAGCAGAAAAGCTTATAGAGGAAGGTGTTTCTTTTGAGGTGGTTCCTGGAGTTACATCCGCAATAGCTGCTCCTGCATATGCCGGGATACCGCTGACCCATCGAAAATTTACATCAACGGTTGCATTTGTAACCGGACATGAAGATCCAACCAAAGAAGACTCTAATATAGACTGGTCGGCATTAGCAAAAGGAATCGGAACAATTGTTTTTCTTATGGGAGTTAAAAACCTGCCAAAAATCACGAGTCAGCTTATTAATAATGGTATGCCTTCCAATACACCTGTTGCCCTTGTCAGGTGGGGGACAACTCCCCGACAATTCACTGTCACAGGAACCCTTGAAAATATAAATGAACGCGTAAAAAGCATCGGCCTTAAACCGCCGGCGATCATAGTTGTCGGAAATGTTATTAAGTTAAGAAAAACAATGAACTGGTTTGAAACTCGACCTTTGATGGGAAAAAGAATTGTAGTGACCAGAGCCCGTGAACAGGCTAGTGATCTTATTAAACTTCTTTCAGATCTTGGAGCAGACTGTTTGGAATGTCCGACAATAAAAGTAGTCCCGCCTGATGACTGGAAGCCCCTTGATACAGCAATCGAAAATATTTCTTCCTATGACTGGCTGGTTTTTACCAGTGTCAATGGTGTCAATTTCTTTTTCGAGCGTCTTTTTGCAAAAGGTAAAGATGCGCGCGCGTTAGGCAAATTAAACACAGCGGCAATAGGACCTGCAACAGAAAGAAGGCTTTTTAATTTTGGATTAAAAAGCGACATAGTGCCCAAAAATTACATAGCAGAGTCAATTGTTGAGGCATTCAAAGATGAAGATGTAAAGGGGAAAAAGATACTCCTTCCGCGTGCAAAAGATGCAAGGCCAATCCTTCCTGTTGAGCTGACAAAGATGGGGGCGACTGTTGATGAAATAATATCTTATTATACAAAAGAAGTTCCTGATTCCGCCACGCTATTATTGAAGCAACTTAAAGAAGATGCAATAGATCTTATAACATTTACGAGCTCTTCAACTGTAAAAAACTTCAAAGCGCTTTTACCTGATAATATTTTTGAGACTCAGTTGAAAGATATAACTGTTGCCTGCATTGGTCCAATAACAGCGGAAACCGCCAGAGATCTTGGTTTTGACGTTAATATTGTTGCGGATTCTTTTACAATACCTGGATTATGTGAAGCTATCTTAGATTATTATAGATTCCCGGATAAATTAAACTCTCAATGATTTTTACTGAAAATCTAAAAAGCAATTTGCCACAGGATCTTATAAAATGCATAGATTTTCATGGACATCTTTGTCCAGGTCTTGTTTATGGCTATATGGTTGCAAAAGAAGCAATTTATCTTCTTGAATTAAAACGATCAGGAGACGAAGAGATAATAGCGATCTGCGAGAATGACTCTTGCGCGGTTGATGCTCTGCAAGTGTTGCTGGGCACTACAATAGGCAAGGGCAACCTTATCTTTAAAAATTACGGAAAAAATGCTTATACAATAATAAGACGGTCAAACAAAAAAATGTTTCGTTTCTGCAGGAAAACGTATTATCAATATGATGGTAAAGACAAGGAAGAATTTGCATCCATAGATGCCGCTATTCATTCGGGCTCTGCATCAGAAGAAGAAAAATCACGTTACAAGCTTTTAAAATCGTTAGACCTTCTTTCAAAATGCTTTAATGAAGTCTTTTCTACAAACAAAGTGAATCTGTCCATCCCTCCATATGCGTCGATCACACGCTCCGAACCCTGCGCAATTTGCAAAGAACTGACAATGTCAACAAGATTGGTTAAGGTAGAAAATGGCCGGCTTGTCTGTATTTCATGTTCAAATAAAATCAACCTGTAGAAGAGACCCTCTAAGAGACCTTTGAAAAATGTTCAATTTTGTTCAAGTTCAAGGAAGGCAAAAATATAGCGCTAAAGCTTCACTTCGTGCAAATGCAGGAATACATTGAGTATTTCGAGGATAGCGCTAAAGGTTAGCGCTGATGCTTCACTTCGTGTCACTGCGTGCCAAAATTTGAGTCTGACGCCAGCACTTTAGTGAAGCTTTATAGCGCTAATTGGGCAAAAGGGGGCGTTTTGCAAAGGTCTCTCTCAACCGATATGAAAATGTGGGAGCTAAAGGATATAAAAAGGGCAATATCAAAAAAATAATATTGCCCTTCTTTATCAGATATATTTTAAGGACAGCAGGATCTTGTTGTGCTGCAGCTTGAGCACCCCGCGCTAAGATCAACTCCTGATGTAACCTTAAATCCAAATGGCGTAAAATCAACTTTTATAGGTTTAACCTTCTCCATAAAATCCTTATTAACAATATACTGAAAATTGTCCAGAGTATATATGTTGTCTGTATCTTTGGGCTCATCCAGAGCCATCGCTAAAGAAGGACCGCCTCAACCACCCTCATTCAAAAAAATCCGGACAGGTGAAACCTCTCTCCCTTTAAAATAATCAGCTATTTTTACTGTAGCTGCATCTGTAACTTCAATCATCATGCCCTCCCTAACTTATGTGTATTTAAACTCAACAAAATTATCCAAATTAAACTTTAACATAAAATAGCTTTTGTAATTTCATTTGTCAATGCAGAAAAATCTATATGTCAATAGCATTGCAAGATATCCGGTTTCCATAGCAAATAAATTGTGATTATATTATTTGTTATCAATAAATAATTGTTTTTCTCTTGACATTAATTAATAAAATATTTATTAGTTTCCTTTTATTTACAAACAGGAGTGTAATTCAGTGAAAAAATATACATATAGTGCAAAACGGTCTGATAACAAAGATAAATGGTGTGTTGTGAATGCTGAGGGAGTTATACTTGGCAGACTTGCGACATTAATAGCATCCCGGCTTAGAGGCAAGCACAGCCCTTTGTTTACCCCCCATGCGGACACAGGAGACTGGGTTATTGTCATAAATGCGGATAAGATTGCCCTTACCGGCAAAAAACTTGAGCAGAAATGTTATTACCGGCATAGTGGCTATATAGGTGGACTCAAGACTATTACCGCCAAGAAACTCTTGGAAAAAAAACCTGAAGACCTTATCCGTTTTGCTGTTAAAGGGATGCTTCCAAAAAACAGGCTGGGGAATAAGTTATTCAATAAGTTAAAGGTCTATACGGGAGACAAGCACCCTCACGAAGCTCAACAGCCCGAGCCTCTGACACTATAATTAATTTGTGACTAATACTGGGGACACTATGAACAAAGAAAATATTTATTACGCAACCGGAAAACGAAAAACAGCAATAGCCAGGACCTGGCTAAAACCAGGCAAAGGCGAAGTTGTCATTAACAACCGCTCTATGAATGATTATTTCACAGTTCCAACGGCAAAAACTACTATGATGCAACCACTTGTTCTTACAAATACCCTTGGATCATATGATATAAAAGTACGTGTATTGGGCGGAGGAATTTCAGGCCAGGCCGGTGCTATCAGGCGTGGCATTACCAAAGCACTTCTCATTGCCGACCCTGATCTAAGGCAGATCCTAAAGAAAGCCGGTTTTGTTAAACGCGATCCGAGAGTCAAAGAAAGAAAGAAATACGGTCAGAAGGGCGCAAGAGCCCGTTTCCAATTCTCAAAACGATAAATCATATTCTTCTGAATTTGTTAATAGACCCTTGAAAAGGGAATAGGCAATTACATCCTATTCCCTTTTTATTTTATACATAAGCTGAGCGATTTTTAGCTCAATTTACGTATAAATTCTTGCCTGTTTATAACCTTCTCATGTAATATACCTTTCATAATATTCTTATTTAGTTCTTTACCCTTTAACGCTTTTGTTGCATAGAGGGAGTGCGGAACTCGAGTTTCCTATCATAATCTTCTGCGGCAAAATAAGGTGAATTAACCTATGGAACGGCTGAACTATTTTATAAGGCGGTTTCTTCTTGTAATCCCGACTTTTATTGGAATTACTATTTTGTGTTTCGGGCTTATACAGTTTGTACCCGGCGGCCCTGTGGAGCAGATTATCATGAAGATGAAAGGAATAGGCGCTGGTGAATCAAGTAGAGGAGCCGGGACCCAGGCATCCATTTCTATTCAACAACGGAAAGTCATAGAAGCTCATTTTGGTTTTGATCAACCATTTTACAAGCGCTACTGGAAATGGCTTGTGACAGACAGGCTGGGAATGAAAATGGAATCCTATAAATTCCCCAACAAAACCGCATGGGAATTAATTAAGGAACGTTTTAAGGTCTCACTTATATTTGGGGTCGCCGGCTTTGTCTTATCCTATCTTGTCTGCATCCCGCTTGGCATATTAAAAGCCCTGCGGCATAATAAAATGTTTGATCTTGGCTCAAGCTTAGTCATCTTTGTAGGGTATGCAATTCCTCCTTTTGCTTTCGGAATGGTGCTTAAAATGCTTTTTTGCGGTACCGTGGAAGGTTTGTGGGACTTTTTCCCCGTATCCGGATTTTACTCAGATAATTTCGCTGCAATGACATTCTGGGAGCAAACAAAGGATATATTTATGCACATGCTTCTTCCTGTACTCTGCTATATAATTGGGAACTTCGCAATCCTGACTCTGCTCATGAAAAACTCACTTCTTGAACAAATAAGTAAAGATTATATAAGGACAGTCCTTGCAAAAGGAGGAAGCTTTACAAGAGCAATATGGGGCCATGCTTTTCGCAATTCTTTAATCCCTATTGCAACCGGCTTTGGTTCTATTCTGACAGTTATGTTTGCAGGGTCTGTTATTATCGAACAGGTTTTTGAGATACCTGGAATGGGGCGCTTAAGCCTTGAAGCGATTGTTGGCAGGGATTATCCTGTTTTCATGGGAATACTTTCGCTCACTTCAATTCTTGGCCTTATCGGAAATATCCTTTCAGATTTCCTGTATATCCTTATAGATCCAAGAATAGATTTTCAAAAAAACTGACTTAAGTAATAAAGGATTGAATAAAATTTTTAATTCTTACAAAAGTCCAATAGCCAGGAAAAGGTTTTTGCGTTTCAAGGAAATGAAACGCGCCTATATTTCGCTTTGGATACTGGCAATTCTTTATCTTGTCAGCCTTAGCTCCGAACTGATCTGCAACAACACTCCTTTATATGTCAGGTTTAACGAAAAGTCCTATTATCCTTTATTTAAATATTATTCCGAAAATATATTTACAGGAAATAATAACAAAACAAAGCCTGATTACAAAAAATTAAATAATCTTTCGCCCTTTAAAGAAAACTCTGATAATTTTATGATCTTTCCGCCGGTTCCCTATGGACCTTTTGAAAGCATTGATCCTGAATCGATTGCAGTTTCAGACAATGTAACAATTGATTTAACACCCCTGCAAAAAATCGGCACCGTCAATATAAGAGAAGATTATTCAATTGAAAGATCTAACTCATTTGGTTTATTCATCGGCAGGAACGAAGGCGAAGTAAAAGATCTTGTCATTACCGAATACTTCATAATCCCAACAGAGTTAAAGCTTGCAGTTGAAAAGCGATTCGCAAACGACAAAGCCCCCCTGATCACTCATATAACTAAAACTTATGATGAGATGAAAGTAGAGGTGTCGCTTTCTACTTTTTCTCCACGAAAAAAGCCGCCAAAAACTGTCAGACTTCTATTGAGGGAAATTGCACAAAAAGAACAAACTGCTCTTAAGTTGGTTTTGAACAAAAAACTCGAATTTATTAAAAACAATTCTAAAGCAACTGGTTATGCTATCTGGAAAGATCTTTCAGGGCCGGATAAAGAATTACTGTTCAGGCTTGCCAAAACACGTTTTTTAAGTCCAGTAGATCCAATAACACTAACTATTAAAAACCAAATATACCATATTGATTTTATCAAGGAAGATGTCCGCTTTCCTTTTGCTCCTTCAGAAGACTATTTAATGGGTATTGATGGAGCTGGCAGAGATGTATTTGCCAGAATTCTTTATGGTATGAGAACTTCAATTACATTCGGCCTGATACTTGTAGTCTGCTCAATGGCGATCGGCATTATTTCCGGATCTGTTCAGGGGTATTATGGAGGGGCTATTGATATAACCTGTCAGCGTCTTATTGAAATCTGGAGTGCACTCCCATTTCTATATATTATGATACTTATGGGATCAATCTATGGAAGAAGCTTTACTCTGCTTTTGTTTTGCTATGGACTTTTCAACTGGATAGGAATCTCTTATTATATCAGGGCGGAATTTCTCCGCCTGCGCAAACAAACATTTGTAGAGGCTGCTGTTTGCACCGGCATATCTTCGCGTAAAATAATTTTTAAACATATTCTTCCAAATGCCATGGTACCGGTTATCACATTTTTCCCTTTCTCTCTGGTTGGAGCCATAGGAGCGCTTACAGCGCTTGACTATCTTGGGTTCGGACTTCCGCCACCGACTCCCAGCTGGGGTGAACTCCTTTTTCAGGCCCAGCAATACAGATGGGCGTGGTGGCTCATTCTCTATCCATCTCTTTCT
>Ga0180732_1000439_pt1 | contig 36454 bp, 59 predicted proteins | sample KR11_01MetaG_FD_148674 | JGI IMG/M metagenome (GOLD analysis project Ga0180732, IMG submission 148674) | Groundwater microbial communities from the Olkiluoto Island deep subsurface site, Finland - KR11_0.1 MetaG | ecosystem: Environmental > Aquatic > Deep subsurface > Groundwater | place...
AATACAACTACAGCAACATGACAGGCTTTATTCACTATTAAGTCACTTTGTATATTCTCGATCACTGTAGTTTTCAACTCATTTACTCCCGTTACTTTTAACATCTTGCCCGCTTTTAGCCTTGTTCGTTGTAGGACATAAATTTGGCATCTACTTGCATAATGTATTTATGAATGCCTCTGCTGATTCATTTGAAATTTTGTGAATTTCGGTGCGGTTTAATTGTCGCTTGTTATTAGCTTTTTTGTATCTGCTTATATGGTCTTGAAATACCACAGCTATATTTGCTACCCATGATCGCTTATAATCTTCATCTCTTTTAAGTGCACCTATTAACACTCTTACAGCTTTTTGTAGTTCTGTTTGTTTTTCCATTTCATTTCTCCTTTGAATTTATATTTGCCAAATTTTAACGACCCACAACAACAGGTAAATGTATCGCCTTATCTTCCGTATCGTTGCTTTGATCTGATTTGTATTGTATTTTTTGACATAACACCCTCACTTGTTTTTAATTATTTGCGATCTTTTACCCTTGTCCATTGTATTACATTTTAAATAATTACAAATGTTAATCACTTATCTTTTTAAAATCAATATATCCATCACTTTCAACGTAGTCGGAACCGCCTCTCGGACTATGACCGGTAGCAATCCACTTAGATCCATTACCCATAGCAATCTCGACTTTTCCAGAATAGCTGCTCACCATACCGCATCTTACGGTCTTGTAGCTGTTCTCTACAATACCGTATTCGAGGGCAAGATCATAAGAAGGTGCTTCTTTTTCTAATTCTCTTGCTATATAAGCCGCTTGTTTTGCTAATGTTTCCAATTCTCTGATTGTCATTTCACTTAATTCTTTCATTTGATCCTCCACTATAATTATTCTTCCTTGTACCCAAAATAAACATTTTAAGTCTTTCTAAAGTTGAAACCTTCACTATTGACCTCCCACTAGTTAGGTTAGTTTAAAGATTAAAGTTTTGGGTAGCTTAGTAAGCCTACCCTTATAATTATTCTTCCATGTTTTTCTCCGGTTTCCTAAGAGGACTCTTAGGAGACCTTAAGGATGCATACTTAGCCTTTGGTAAATCAAGGACACCGATGCACCAGTCAATGTATGAAAACTTCTCAGCTTTCACACATTCTTCAAATAGGAATTCTATTTCATACCTGAAATCGTGATTATTCTCAAGACATACACTGTCCAGAAAATTCAATCCTTCCTCACAAGCTCCCAAAGCTTTTGCCTGATTATAGGACAAGCAATTGTCCTTTGGAAACATTGCAGTTTCTGAAACTGTAATGTTTCTATCCTCATTAAACCACTCAGGCCAAATAACGCCTGCGTAGTTCTGCTTTATCCTTCGTATATAAAACGAAGGAAGGATATTAAAATCGTTGGAGGTTGATGATTGAAAATAAAACTCAACCCCCCCTGAACATGTTATGATAATTTGGTAGGGAACATTATGTCCCTTACCAAAACTACATCTCAAGCTTTCGCAATGAAGGCATGAGATGTTTACAAGATTGTCATCATCTTCATAATCGCACTCTCTAACAGAGCACCTATAATTGATGCTCTCATTTTTAAATACTACTTGGGTCACCATTGTACCCAAGACGAACATCTTTAGCCTTTCTAAAGTTGAAACCTTCATTTTTATACTCCTGTTTTAATTTTCACTATTATTATAACGCATTTTTAACATTTGTAAAGTAATTATTTTAAACAAAATACAACTACAGCAACATGACAGGCTTTATTACCTATCTCGTCACTTTGATCTTCAAATAATCCTGTATTTTCTGACATACTTTCCCTCGTTGGTTTTACTATCTTGCCCGCTTATTGCCTTGTCCATTAGTGGACATAAAAACTACTCTTTATATACTCCTTCCATTCTATCATCAAACTCCGATTCTGTTATCTTGTAAGTTTTACTTCCGCATGGACATTTTTTGGGTTGCTTGTACATTGTTTTCAGCTCCCACATTCCACCACATTTTGGACATCTGAAATGATGCCATGTTTTAAATCCGAGTTTTACTTTTATTTTATAAATTAACATTCTTACTTTTAATTTCTTATTCATTTTTTACTCCGTAGTTTTTACGATCCCAATAACTTTGCAAAAATGTCAAGTTTGCTTTTTTTCTCATTCATTCAAAGTACAGCTTATCATTGATGTGAAATTACCGATTGCTTCAAACGAGTAAGTATATTTATTATTTCCTCACTATTCCATCGGTTCTCAACAGATGATCTTACTTTCTCAATTTCTTCATCAAACGCCGATCCTATAACATTTGATAAATGGACTTCCTTATCCTCTATTTCTACGCATTTAACATTATTGTTTACTATTCCACAAAATCTTTCTTTTAGGTTGCATCCATCTCCGACTTCGTGTTTTGTAAATGCGTAACACTTTTCATAAGTGCAATATTGTTTACTATCACATATTACTTTTGCCATTTGTATCTCCTTTACGGTTAATTCAGTCTTTTTGCCTTGTCCATTAGAGGTCATTAAATTTCTCGAAATAAAATAGAATGGGCTTTTCAGTTTTTTCGATTTGCTTATATATTAGAGCCATTCGGAAAGCTGCACAAATTTTTTCTGCTCTCATTACCTGCTTACTCATTTCACTTCTGAAACTTTCTATATCGCAAGTCCATTTTCTATTGTTGCATTGGCGACAGGAAGGCATCATATTACTTTCACAGTCAAGTTCGGGAAACTCACATCCATTTAACTTCTTAAATTTTCCATTCTGATAAGTTGATTTTCTCATTATTGGTTCTGCATGATCTACCTGCATTTCCTTGGCTGTTATCTCCCTACCACAATAAGCACAATGCCCATTATATTTTTGATGCATTTTCTGTCTATCTATTTTCACTTTATCATCCTCATTTTTAGCTTTGAGTGTCGTATTTTTCCTTGTTAGAGAGCATTACTTACTAATACACTTGTAACATCTTCACACTTAATTATTCTATGTCCTTTACCTTTTACAGCTCTATGACCTTCCCACCATACTCCATATTCTGCGGTTTCAGGATAGACTTTAACGATCTCACATTCTTTATTTTCGATATTCTTTGCTGTTATAATTGATCCGATTGGTAATTCGAGCTTAATGCCTTCATCAATTACCCATTGTTTCAATACTCTTTTTGCTATCTCATTCACTATATGATATGCCTCACTGAGATCATCATATTTTTGTTCATCAATATCAAAGCCATCATAATCCAATCTTTTCGCTATTGCAAAAGTATCTAAATCAGAATTAAACGCACCGATAAGAGATTCTTCAAGTCTATCCTCATCCTCGTTCCAATGTTCTAACTTTTTTACATATTCTTTGGCGGCTTCGGTTATTATTTCAGTGCTGTATGCTTTTGGTCTGTTCATCTGTTCTTCTCCTTTATTAGTGTTTTTTTAACGCTCTATAACTTTGCAAAAATGTACCTTTGGTCTTTTTTTCTCATTCGTTGTGCGAAATTATTGCTCTTTAAAGTATTTGTTTATTGCCTTCTTATCTTCATCATCGAGAGAGATCGAGTAATTTCTTTTAAGTTTATTCCATTCGCTTTTAGTCAACCCCATAGCGTCAACCAAGGCAAGAATATCGCCATCCCATTTTCCAGCATGGTATCCTATAAGTTGAGCATCTGCCAAAGCAAGCAAATGTTCAGCCATAAGCTGTTTGATAATTTTCATTACTCGATCTCTAACTTTTGCACTTTGATTGACAGTCATATATCTGTCTTTGTATATGGCATTAAACACTTCACTATCAATCAGTTTACTATCTTTCACTTTAGTACTCCTTTAAATTATTTAGTATTCCCACAACAACAGCAAAGATGACTGGCTCTATTACTGTTATCGTGCTTTTAAGTTTATCGTTTACTGTATTCTTTAACACATTTAACCTCGCTACTTTAATTATTCCTGCCAGCTTTTTGCCTTGTCCATTAGAGGTCATTTTTGAGCCTCTTTAATTTTCTTGAGCATCCATTTTGCACCTTCGATAAAATAGTTTGAGAAGAACGCTTCAAGAGTTGGATCAACTGCATCTACATTAACAAATTGGGTCTTTTCGTATTCCCATATTGCTTTTTGATATTCTTCTTTTGTCGGCTCAAAAACACCTATAACATTTGAAAAAGCCGGAGTCTGCTCAAGTTTACTTATAGCATTTTCGATACTTTTTAATTTTGCATCTATTATATCAAATTTATACCCACCTTTAATCAAATCGGCTTTAATATCTCCTAACTCTCTTGCGTTATCTTTTAGTATTCGTATTGCGTATTTCACTTTATCCTCCTCATTTTTTCAGTTGTCCGTTATGCGTCAATTACCTCAAGATCAGAACGTAAGAATATACCAATAGCTTTGTATAGATAGTATGCCTCTTGTCCACCGTACTCAGTGATACATAAGATTCTATCTTCTTGACCAGCATTGCACTTTCCTACCAGCTCAGGATCGTTTATAATTCTTACTTTTGTTTCTTTCGGTAAAGAGCCGATAACATTTAAAAAATGTAGCGGTTTTTCTCCGGCTGTTGTTAAATATCCTATATTGCCTTGAGCTTTTTGATCGTGCAATCTTTCATCATTCACTTTTAACCTCTCCTTTTTTAGTTTTCCATTGTGCGAAACTATTGCTCCATAAACCATAACAAAAACAACACACTTAGAATTTTTCCTGTAAATATATACGGTAAGATTGTTATGTCTATTATAAGGCAACCTATAAATATAAATGTTAATACTGTTGCTTTTATTATTTCGTATAATCTTTTTAATATATTCATTTTATTATCCCCTAATAATTTAACCTATAATTCCGCTTCGCACAACTACAGCAACATGACAGGCTTTATTACCTGCTAAGTCAATATTTATATTCTCGATTACTGTAGTTTTCAACTCATTTACTCACGCTACTTTTAACATCTTAGCCCGCTTATTGCCTTGTTCGTTTGTTGTAACCACAAAAATTACTCATTGGATTTCAATTCTTTTTTAAGTTTTTCGGTTGCTGTAGATATGATATATCCATGTTTTTTGAGATAGTTTATGAAGAGTACTACATAAACACCCATACTTGCATTTCCAATTAAAAACCATATCAATTCTTTCATTTTTTGCCTCCTCTGTTATATCTGATATTGCGTTAATTAAAAAGCTCATTAATCTTTAGTTAGTTTTTTTATGTTCTTAAAGCAAATTAAACAAACATTTTTACCTAACTCCTCTTCGGTATATTTTCTGTTGCATTTACAGTATCCATCAATAATAATTTCGCCTGTTGCTTCGCCTGTTGCATTGACTAATTTATAATACTCGGTAAATCCTGCTCTGTATGCTTCATTCCATACAGACGCCACACCTGTCATTATTGCGAGTTTTATATATTCATCATGGTCAAAATCTGATGCTCCAAACGCATCTATCATATTTTTTTTCACCTCTATAATCTTATCATACCATTTTTTTGATTCTTCAGCTGTCATATACTTCATTTTACCACCACCTTTTCAAATAATTCATAAACTCCGATGTGTTCTTCAGTTGTTTTCATTCCTCACGCTCTATTTTTTTTAATATGTCTTCTTTCTCGTAAGCTGGATCAATATCTATATTATCACGCATATATTCTTCCGGTATTTCCATGCCTAATATTTCCATAATTTCGTCTTCGCTTAATTCGGATTTTTCTTCAATAGTTTTTTTGCTTATACCGAATATCTTGTCTATATCTTTATCTTTTTTATCTTTATCTTTTTTGAATATAGTGTCTGTTTTGTAGATTTCGGCTTTCGGGTAGCGTGTTATTTTAATTGCTGTTTTAGTATCTCTCTCTAATTCACGCAATACCTCATTTGTATTGTCTATTATAATTACTTCTGGTTTATAAGTTTCTTCCGGTACTTTAATAGTATTATAATCATATTGGCTTACTTTACGATCGTCGTAAGCTGCTGTAGTAGCTATATTTTTATGACCAACAAGTTTCGATACTAAGCTTAATGGTAATTTCTCGGTGTACAGCTTATATGTGATGAACCAATGCCTGAATTGATGTGCTGCTATTTTATCATTTGCATATAATTTCCGCCAAGCGAGTGATATGATATATTGCAAGCCTTGCGTACTCATTTTATTGCCATACCGGTTATGCAGTACGAATACGCTTTCGATATTCTCGTCATACGCATTATTGAATTTATTTATATTTTTAGAAATATATTCGTATATGGTAGATGGTAATTTGAGTATTCTCATTTCGTTTTGCTTGCGCTGATATAGATTTATCCTGTAATAATGCGTGGAATTATCGTCACTTACAGGCTTTGTCGGATCGAAAGATTTATTGCGCTCTTTAATTATATTTTTCGTTTTTAAATCTACAAGCTCACTTGCTCTGCAACCGGTATTCCCTAAAAACATTATTATAGCTTTAGAACGCTTTGAAAGATAATCCGAAGTAATCAATAAATCAATTTTAGATTTAGTTACATTTACTTCACGCTCTTGTGGAGTGAATTTCATAGTTGGAATTTTTAAAAACCTGAGTTTTTCAAGTCTATCTATCGGGTTATAACTCATTATCCGGTATTCCCTGCCAATCTCGAATATGCGTTTTAAACCGAGAATATACGCTCTGACAGTATTCAAATTAGTGTATTCATTGCCTATTTCAATACAGAACTCACGCGTTTCGTTGTCTGATGCGAAAAAGGGGCTTTTATGGAACATTTGGAAAAACTTATGCAATACAGCCACTACGAATTTATTGTTATTCTTTTTAAGCAATTCTTCGAGCATAACTATACTGTAAGGGTCTTTTAACGCTTCGTGTTTTTCAGTATATAGAAGCTCAAAATCGTCATTACTATATATCGTTAATGCTCGTGTCATTCTTATTCTCCTTCGGGCTCGTTGTTTACTTTATTATACTGATCATCCTCCTTGCATATATCACCTTGAAATTTTGCATAATTGAATTTTTCGGAATTATTAATAAATCCCGCGCATTTAGATACTGTTAATTTGGTTTTCAATTCGCAATTATAGCGGAAATCGGGATTCCACCATTCGCAATCTTTATTGCTGCATCTGAATTTATTACATTCCATTTTTATTTTTCCTCCCTGTGCGTATGTCTTTCATTTTTAAGTTACGAATTTCACCTGCTTATTCCTATGATATTTATCATATTACACCTGATATTTATCGTATCTTCCTTGTTTTGCGGAAGACATTTTTATCTGCTACTATTTTAATTTTTACTTTCCGATTGATCCAGCCAGTACTTACCAAATCGGAAATTTTTATACTTAATACATCTATTTGTTCATAGATTAATATTTCGCATTTTTTCTTTAGCGATTGGCATTTGGAAAGTTTATTCTCAAGCATAAACCGGATCATTTTCTTATCGAATACGGATATATATTCGGATTTTTTGTCAATTACGGATATTTTCATTTTTTTACCTCATGATTTTTAACTTATCTGCTTTAATCCACATCTCCATAGATTTTTCAGAACCATCAGAGTAGATTATTTCAAGCGTGGGAATTGCCCATTGAGAATCTCCATGACAATCATATTTATAATGCCTTTTGCCGTCGTATATGATTGTATTGTTCTCGAACCAATCGCCCTGAAGTCCTAATGTAGCTCTTTTTATTACCTTTCCGGCTTTTATTTCGTTTTTTATTAATGCTTTTGCTCTTTCATAATCTACTACCATTTGGAATCCCACATCTCCCCTATGACCCAAAAACCCTTCTGCAAATGTTATTGATTTCTTTTTCATTTTTTTACCTCCTCTGAAACGAATAATTCCTCGTTTTTCATGTTTTTTAATAGATCAATATAGTAATCTATTATTTTCGTTTTTTCAAACCCTTCTTTCTGCATAGCTATAATCCGTTGACCGAGAAAACCTTTTACAAGTTCTCTATTTGCTTTTAATACTTTGTAATCCATTTTATCCTCCAGTTTTTTAGGTTTTAGTGTCGTATTTTTCCTTGTTCTAACCTTATTTGTATTTGATAAAATCTCATTGCTTTTTCCATATCCCGTCAATCAATTTATAACCCTGCTCTTTCATGTGATGGTCATAGCAATCCGTACACAGATCACGGAAGCCTTTTTCGTTTGGTTTTCTTTTAAGTTTAACATACGCTCTGACCGCAATGTTTATATATTTTATTCCGCAATTATAACACTTCATTTTCTTTACCTCCGATTTTTTAGGTTTAATTTCATATCGGCTTCATCCCATTTTTTACCATCATTCGTAAATTCTGATCTTTTCATTTTGTAGCCTCCGGTTTTTTATTTTTTTTATCTTACAGATATAAAATATTTTAATTTACTTAAACAATCATTATAAAAACAGATTTCGGATCCAACTTCTTTATTTATTTCATATATAATTTTATCGTCTGCATTGCGTGTATAATGCAGATTTGTAGTCGCTTTATTTTCAGTTTTACATACTGTGATTTTATCGGAGTACAATATTTTATTTGCTCGTTCCATCTTGTCAATTATTATTTGAATTTCCTTTATTTGTGTTTTAGTTAATTTACTCATTTCACACCTCCGGTTTAATGTTGTTTTTACGATTCGTTCAAGTTTACATTTTACCATTTTCGCTATAGCTGTAAAATTCCGGTCCGGCTGTAAAAATTATATGATCTACAAGTTGAATATTCATAATTTCTCCAGCGTCTGCAATCATTTTTGTAATTGTGTCATCACCTTTTGACGGTTCGCTGTTTCCGCTCGGATGATTATGGGCTATGATTATGCTGTTTGCGCTCGCTTTTATCGCTGCTTTGAATACTTCTCTCGGATGAACTAACGACCCGCTTAAATGACCCATGCTAATTATTTTAGAATCAATTATGTCATTCCTTATATTAAGCATTAAAACTATAAAATGTTCTTTCATGCAATCAAAGTTTTTATCGCTTTTAATCTTTGAAAGAGTTTTATTTATTATATCGATCGGTTCGGTTATTCTTTCTGATACAAGATATTTATTTTTCATTTCCTGAATAATTGCGATTAACTGATTTTTATCTAATTTTTCAAGGTCCGAATAATAATATTTTTGCGTTTCATTTCCGCAATTAAATAGGTCTTTCATTTTCTTTTCTCCTTATTATAAATTCTTTCGTAACAATTAAGAGCTTTTAAGTTTATTCTCTTATAAAATTCCCACTCTTCGGTTGTATTGGTATTATTTGCAAGTAAAGAATTTTCAGCCGCTTTATACGCTTTCGCTTTTGCATTTTCATTGGTTAAATTATCCCCAACCGTCTCATAATATTTAGCTTGTTTATTTAACATTTCACACCTCCAGATCAAATAGATTATTTTGTTTTACGGAAAATAAATTTCCGCTTTCAATTTCGAGTTCTTGTATTGTGTATTGTTTGTATAGTTCACAATCTTGCGGGTCGGTTTCGCAGTCTATGCAATCCAGACAACTGTTTTTATACTTACAATTTTTCTTTGTTGCGTTTTTCATTTTTACACCCCGCTTTTTTTAGTTTTTTACGATTTCGTAATATTTATCAAATTCCTTTATTTCAATTCCATAAGGTTCATAATATTCGTTATTGCAAGTTGTATAATATCCATCAACATTAACAAATAATCCGTTCATATTATCGGTATAAATTACATTGTTATTATCATCAGTATCAAAATAAAATAATTTTCTTTTCATGCCGTTCTTTCTCAAAAAGCGTTTTACATTACAATTTAATATAGTGTTTTCTTGTTCTGTTTCTGTCAATCCTAAACGAATTGTCGTAAATTCTCCGGTTGCCGGTTCATAGAACGCTACCGCCGAAATACTTTCTTTTCTTACAACTGAAGACACTATGAAAGTTTTACCGTTGCCGCCTTGATCTGTTTCGAGTTCAGCTAATCCGTTCACAAATTCGGTATATCCAAAAAACATAGCTTTGTAATTCTCGTCAACTTCAACCATTTTTACCCGTTCCATTTTTTCAGCAGGATAAACACCGACATTAAAGGATTTACCAAGAAAATAATCCCTGATACTTTGATTGCTTCCGTTTATGTCGGTCGTCCAGCTGTACCCGCTTTGAGTTGTTACTTTTGCATTTTTCATTTTTACACCACCTTTTTTTAGTTTTTTACAATCCAATTAATTCTTTTTTCTTTTGCATTAATTATCGTATTATCATCAATTAATATTGTAGAATCAGGTAAATTAAATACAATCTGATCAACTTCAAACGATTGAAAATATCGTAAATAGCAGGACTCAATCGGAGACTCTACCAAGCCAATTAATCTATATTCGGTTATTTCAAGAGTTGTTTCTTCTCCGGCGCTTATTGTTATTCTTTCGCATTGTATTAATGTCAATTCGTTGCCTTCTGGTATGCCGGTAATATCATTACTACATGAATTGAGTAATAATAACAGTACACAACAACAAAACAAACACAATAACACTTTCTCGAATTTAGTCATTTTAGTCATTTTACACCCCGCTTTTTTTATTGAAATTTAACTGCTGCTTATCCGTGAATTCAAAATCATATGATTCGGTAATTTTTATTTTACCAAGCCCGTAAAATATCAAATAAAAATTCCTATTTTGTAAGCTTGAAATGAATTGATATACTCTATACAATCCTATTCTTTGAATTCTTTTTATACGATCTAAGCTTTTTAATATGTCTTGTTCTGGTTCGTTGAATATAATTTTCTGATAATATTCTTTTTTGTGCAACCAGTTCAGGAATTTAGCTTTATTTTCTCCAGTAAGATATATTTTATCATTTACCTTGTTTTTAGCTTTTTTGCTTGCCGTTTCTATTTGCTTTTTTGTTGGTAATTTATACATTATTACTATTCTCCATTATTTTTAATACATTGTCTTTCAATGTTATTGAACCAATCCAACCAGCAACGGTCTTGTTATTCACTTTCAAAAACCTATTAAAGCGCATTCCTAAGGCTTTTAAATTTTCTTTGATTGAATATGTACCAAGTCCAACCAAAGCAACTGCATTATCACTATAATCAATCAATTCAATATCTTTGTAATTATTTGCAAGTTCAGCATTTTCTTTAGTTTTAGCAACCGGTTTAAATTCTATCAAATACCTATTCAATTTAACTTTGCTTAAGCTGTTATACTTGCCCGTTGTAAAGTATTGCAAGTCATTACTTTTAATTATTTCAAGAGCGGTTTTTAAATTCTCAAAATCAAAGCTATAACCGGTTATTTTCTTTGATCTGTTATTTTCTTTTTTGAAGTATAATACATTATAAATAACTTCAGATTTGGCCGCTTTGCCGTCTTCAATGCCCCAGGTCCGTAAAACTTCATTTTTGTCGTTTTTTAATACTGTAACAGCTTTTAAATAATATTTATTTTGTTCTGGTTGTGAATTATCAGTTTTTACGAAGTTTTTATTTAACCAGTTAATATAATTTTCAGATTTTAAAACCGCCGCTTTTTTTAGCTCTTCAGCTTTTTTTAGATTTTCGGTTTTTAGAATATCACGGTTAATTTTATCTTGCTCTTCTTGTAACTTTTGCTTTTTGCGCTCTGAATATTCCGTATCTGTAAGCATATTATCAATGAATTTACTCGCATTTTGTTCTCTAATTGCATTTATATTCATTACATACAGCAAATAAGTACCATACATTCTATATTCAATATCAATATAACCAGAACCGATATAAAGATTATCTAAGCGCTTTTGAATTGCGATCAATTCATTATATACATCTTGTTTATTTTCATTATTAATGCGCTTACGAATTTGAAAATATCTTGAATTAGAGTCCGTATGATAACCAAAATCAGATAATTGATACCTTTCGGAATTTAGAATTGTATCTATTTTGTTCTGGTCAATAGCATTGTATTTGATACCAATCGACAAGTTTTTGTTCTGGAATAAAAACTTGTAACCATACAGATAATTCCTTTGAAGTTCTGAGAATATTCCGTGCACTGTGATCTGTGTGTAGTACTCAAATATACTCACTGATTTTTTAAGCTCTTGCAAAGTTTCGTAAGTAATACCAGCTTCTATCTGATTGAGTATTTTCTGATCAATTATTTGATCTGAATTAGTGTTCAATATATGCTTGTGGTCTCTTTGAAAGTCCGATGTGAATTTCAATAGATTTTTTGAACTTTCAAGCTCGTTTTTATCCTGAATTTTAATATTTTCTATGCTTTCCATTTTATCCTCCACTTTAGGTTTTTTAGTTTTGTCAATAATAATACATTCCATAACACATTTCATATTCCATCTTCTTCGGTTTCTTCTGCTGTTAATTCGCTATAGTACCCCTCAACTGCTTCACTCCAATTTCTACCGCAATCTTCAAGATAATAATCAATACAATCTTCAACTCTGTCTTCGTAATCGTCAAAACCTTCAATTACTTCACTCCAGTAATCACACCAATCTTCAGTTGAAATATTACAATCTCTTTTTCTGATATTAATCGTATGATCTTCATTTTCTGAAAAATCATCAATATTATATTCTTTTGCAAATTCAAGTAATTCCACTTTCGGAACATTAACCGATTTATCGTCAACGATTATATCCTCGTCGTTGAGACTGTCGAATTGCGTTGATTCAGCAAGAACGATATAGAAACTATCTGAATTTCCATAGCTGTTTTGCGTTGTAGTACAAGTTGAAATTTCCCCGTCTCTTGTATCAATTACGACTTGTGCAGAATTACCATAGCTTTGTCCGTTCTGCACTACACCTTCTTTTTTCAGAGCTTCTGAAAAGTTGTTTTGCTCGAGCCATCCTTCAACTGCTTCTCTGATTTTTTCAGGATTCAAGATTTCTCTTCTTGAATATCCGTCCCTGTCGTTTAGCTTGCTCATGTAGTATTTCATTTCACACCGCCTTTTTTAAGTTTTATTTGTGTTTCTTGAAGGGTCGCTATTAATTACGACCCGCAAAAAACTAAATTATTTCAATTCCTTTCATTACTTCTTTCCCTTCGCTATCAATTACGATCAGGCATACTTTCACATGTATCGACCACTTCGATACCGTTTTATACATTTTTTCAAATGTTTCAAAGTGTGTTATCCGCTTTGTGATATAGTTTTTTACTGAGTATTTCATTTCACACCGCCTTTTTTAAGTTTTTTTTATTTCAATCTTTCAACGCTACAATAGTAATTTACACAAAAAAAAGCTAAAAAACAAGCACTATTTTAATTATTTTTCATTAGCTACGAAATAAATAATTTCAAAGCTAAAATATAACAAAAGTATATATTGAAATCACTATGTAAAATATAGCTAAATAAAGCTAAGAAAAATTTATTTTTAGCCTTGTTTAGCCTTGACAAAAAATAATTAAATTATCAAAAAAAAATCAAAATTGTCAAAAAAAATTCACTCAGGCATAAAAAAACAGATAAAAAAAATCAATTAGCTACAAAAAAAATAATTCTAAGCACAGAAAATAAATTGAGAACTGATCCCGGAAAGAATTTGACCGGAAAGAATTTGACCGGAAAGAATTTGACCGGAAAGAATTTGACCGGAAAGAATAATGAAAAACATAGTTACTTATACTTCTTAGTAGAAGTACTTATGTTATATTACTTATACTGATTAATATTAGTAACTATACAGAAAATCAAAAAAAATAAAAAAAAATAAAAAAAAATAAATTGACAGAAAATAAATTGAGAATTACGACAGAAAAATAAAAGAAAAGAAATCAGTCCGGAAAAACCATATTATCTAACCTAATAACCATCACTTACACATACCAACTTAAACTACTTTAAGTCCGTGCGTAGATACGCCCAATTTGCATAAAAAAATCAAATAAATACAAAAATAATACATTCCATAACACATTTCATATTCTATATCTAACCTAATAACTATCATTTATACATACCAACTTAAACTACTTTAAGTCGTGCGTAGATACGCCTGAGCCCGTGCGTAAATTGCCGTTTTTATGCAGAAAATTAACCAAAAAATCAAAAAAAAACCTTGCGAAAATATAGGTTATGACAAGGTATTAGCTACAAAAACCACTCAAAAACATCAAAAAAAAATAAGAATATATCCATGCGATCCCGCGTGCGCGTATTATGTGTGTGTGAGCAAATATCAAGCCATATTATATAGGCACTGTATCATGCCTGTCGTGCCTGTATGCGTATTTGTGCCTGATACATCGTGTATTTCGTGCCTGTTTTGTGCCTGTTGTGTTTCCTGCGCGGGATCGCGCATATTCTAATCATTTTTTTTTGATCTGTTTTGAAGTGTTTTAAGGTCAGAACCTTGTCATAACTCACATTTTCGCAAGGTTTTTTTAGGAAAATTACGGAAAAAAAAATTAACTTTTCGACTCCCTTATACATCTTAATTTTATATAAAAATCAATCAAAATCCACCAAGCAGCGCAATTTATAAGCTGTAATAATTGGAAGATACGGCAAACGAACCTACATTTTATATAAGCTGTAATAGTTGGAAGATACGATATATAGTATTTTAACTATATAAATTTTAGTTAAAAATATTTTTTTACGATATTTTTTATGTATTAGGCGTATCTACGCATATTATTGCATTGTCTATTATTCTGTTATTTTAAGGATTATTTTAAGGATTATTTTAAGGATTATTTTAAGGATTTTATTATATTTTTTTTAAGGATTTTTGTGGTATTGTCATTTTTTATTTATGTGGATTTTATTTATGTGGATTTTATTTATGTGGAGAGGCTACAATTTTTTTTAGCTATTTTTTTAGATATAATATGACAGATATAATATGACAGCTATAATATGACAGCTATAATATGACAGCTATAATTATGATAATATGACAAATATCATAGGAAAGAATGTAAAAGCAATGTAAATTACAGTATGGGCAAAACATGGTAGATAATATAATGATTTCAATAATTGTACTTGGTGTAATTGGTTTTCTTATTTTTGGTTTTCTTATTGATTATGGTAAGAGGCTTGGTATAAATAGCAGCTGTAAATTCATAGCTGAGAGTATAGATTTGGTAGATAATATAAATCGCGAGAATAGTGAATTAAGAATACAATTAAATATAAATCGTGATAAGCTGGATAAAATACAGAGCTGGATAGATAATGGATTTTTTATGAATGAGGTTTTTTATGAATGAGGTTGATAGATAGGTAATGATTATTTCTTACAACCATTTCTTAGGGGTATAAAATTGCAGCTAAGACCATATCAGACAGATATTAAACGGAAGGTATATGATGCGTGGCGTAATGGCAAAAGGCGAGTATTGATTTTTGCTTGTACTGGTTCGGGAAAAACAGTTATAGCGCATTCGATTATCGAAGATGCTAAAAAGAAGAATTACAGGGTTTTGTTTACTTGCCATCGTCAGATATTAGTTGATCAAAGCTATAATGCTTTTATAGAGTTTGCACCTTCGGTAATAATGGGTAATGATAAAAGATACAATAAAGACAGTTTTTTACAAATAGGCACACTACAAACGCTTAAAAACAGAGAAATAGATACACCTAACATAATTATAGTTGACGAAAGTCACTTTTCGCACAATGCGGGCTTATTACCTGATTTATTAGCTAAATTCCCAAAAACACATACAATAGGGCTATCAGCAAGCCCAATTGACAATAAAGGTTACTTACTTGATGGATACGAAGCGTATATTGATGATTATCAGATTTGTGATTTGATAGAAGCTGGATACTTAGTTCCTTTTGAATGTTACAGCCCAACAAGTATAGATTTATCTAATATTCTGGTTATTGCAGGTGAATACGATCAGAAAGAACTTGAAAAAATAGTAATTGAAGAAAGATTATTGAGTACAGCGGTATTTAATTACAGTAAATACGGCAAAAACAGGCAGTTTTTAGTATTTGCCACTACCCAGAAACACGCAAAAGCATTAGAACGAATATTTTTAAAAGCAGGGATAAATGTAGGCTATATAGATGCTAATATTAAAAAACCGGCAAGAGCATTAGTTTTATCTAATTTCAAAGCAGGTAATTTACAAGGGTTGATAAATATAGATGTATTAACAGCTGGCTACAACGAAGCTACAATAGGGTGTATTGTGGATTGTAGTCCAACAATGCGGTTAGGTAGGTATATTCAGCGTACAGGCAGAGGCGGTAGATTAAATGGCAATACTTATGAAGAAAGTATAAAAAACGGCAAACCAAATGTAATTTATCTTGATTTAGCTAATAACATCGAAAACCACGATATGCCTACAATACGGCGTAAATTCGAGTTTAAACCTATAGTATCGCGTGTAGTGGATAAAAAACTCGGCTTAACTGATTTAATTGATAGATCGCCGGCAAAATATGAAATAAGTGCAGAAAAAATGGTTCAACTGCGTAAAGTGGGGAAACTTCTCGATTTGTATCAAGATCGAATATACAACAAAGAGTCCGAACTCCAGTCGGATGTAAATAACTATCTTGATAAAACTAAATTATTTTACTTTAGGCAGAATAGTGGTGTAGCTCAGTATGGCTGGGCTCTTGAACGGGAATTACAATCGTTTTCTTCGGTTAATTCAGGTGATACTTCGCTTATTAAGCTGTTTATAAATTTCATAAATAAAGGGCAAGCAAGATATATCCGCTTTACGAGTAAATCAGGGTTGGCAGATATTAGTTGTTTTTACGGATCGTTATTTTTCGGTATAGAATTGAAATTACCACATGGTAAACTCACTAATCATCAGAAAGTAACTATACCAGAAATGATTAGCAAAAAGGTATTATTTTTCTTTGCTGAGAGTGTTATTGATATATATGATATTATATGCCATATTGAAAATAATTGGGATGGCAATATACTTAATCCTGATGTTTACTTATTATACCCAAAGCAAATAGAGTATTACAGGAAGCACAAAATTAAAACATATAGGGAGAGTGGTGTAATATGATAAATATCATAGGAAAACACATAATTAATGATTAAATTAACACAATATAAATAGGAATAATTTATGATCCCAAAACACATAGAGATTTATTTAAAAAACAATCATTTTAAACTTGAATTTGATATGGATTGCGCTATATACCGTAAGTATTACAAAACAATGCTATTCGGAGATGTGGAAGTTGATATATTAGACAAAAGCGGTTTGAAACCAAAAATAAACATAGTAAAAGACTACGAAGCGATAATTTCACATGATTTGAACAAAGAAAATATCGAAATGTGTATAAAAGAGATAGATAAATTAAATTAAGGGGTAAAAAATGACAAAATCCGACAATTCTGATATATTCTTAGATTTATTGAAGAGAGTGCGAAAGAGAATGTATTCTCAAAAATCAATACAACATAAGCTTGAATCTTGGTTCGACGGATTTTTAGTTTCAACAGATAGAACAGATGAAGAAATTATCCTTAAAGGGGTAAACTCTAAAATAAAAGAAATTGAAGACAAAGATAAGGGGTAAAAAATGACAACACAAATGCTTATAAGAGATATTCTTCAGCTTGATTTAGTCAGGAAGAATGTAGTTATAACCGGTAATCCGGCAAGCGGGAAGACACACCTTGCAAATCTTATGAAAAAAGCGTACCCATACCATAAGTTTATATCTACAGATGAGTTCATGGAATACGGATTTGAAGATGCGCTTTACGAATTAATGCGTGCAATTAAGGAAATAGGTAATTATGTAATAATCGAAGGTGTGCTTGGTTATAGGTTATTGCGTAAAGGTGTGGAACGCGATGAATTCTATCCTGAAATGGTTATAAATATGGATACGCCGGAAGAGGAAATAGAAAAAGTATATGCAGAACGCGGGCAATCAGAAAAATTCATTAAAGTAAAGTCAATGATTAAAGGCAATAAAACCGTTTACGATCTGTATTTAGGTATGGATAACCCACACAAACCGATAATTATTAATGCAGTAAGGAATTTAAAAGCTGAAATCTACAAAACAGACGAGCAGGTATCAGTATCTAAAGAAGCAGGCTCTTATATAGCGAATAACGATAAAATCAAAAAAGGTAAAAAGAAATAAGTATTAAGAAAATTAAAAAAAGCGAGGTGTAAAAGCGAAAAATTGTTTAATGATTTAGTTCTTTTTTAATACTAATTACACACAAGAAATACTAATCATAAACTCTCAGAAATGGGAGTTTTTTTATTTATAAATTAAATTATTTTTGTATTGATTTCGTTTTGGAATATACATATATTGTTATTGTTACTATACAAAATTGAAGTGGTTGAAGATGGATGTAAAGGCGAAAAATATTATAGGATAGCCTAATGAAAAGCAAAAATCCAAATAAAGAATCAGAAGTTATTTTAGATAATGTAATAACACCGAAAATCTCATCTCTTATAGGATTAATATTACAAGATAAAGGCAAAACAAACATTTACGAACTTGCAAAACAACTTGGATTTACCAAAGAAGTATCAGAAATTGAAGTACCGTTTTTTTTATATACACTTGCGAAATTCGTTAAAGATAAGAGTATGGAAATTACAACTGCGAAAATAACGAGAAAAGACCAGAAACAGACTTTAGAAACTATTTACGCAGGTGTATCGGCGAAATTGATAGCAGATACATCAACACCTGGTTTCCAAATTACAGAAAGATACAGAGAAGATTTAAAACTACTTATGGATTTAAACGAAAAACTTGCTAAATTCGAGGGTAGGAATAGACCGGACAAAATCGAAGTTGAAATCAAACATAATATTGACCTGAAAAAAGTAACTACAGACGAAGCTGAGACTATGTTGACTATATTCGATAAAGCAAAAATAGAAGAAGAATAGTGGGTATAAATTTAACTAAATACGATCAACTTGACCTAAAATTAAAATTATGGAATGAGAATAAATTTAACTATTTCCTGCCAAAAGACGAATATGGTAATTTAATGCCATTCCCACAGCAAGAACAATTCTGGACTGTACTAAAGAGCAGGCGGATAAAGCATCTTCTATATGGTGGTGGTGCAGGTGGCGCAAAAACGCATGGGGCTGTCGCTGCGATGTTATTTGAGCATTTGGCAATTGACGGTTTGCATAGTGGTATGGGAAGGAAAAACCTTACTGACTTAAAAGATACTACATTAGTATCATTTTTTGACGCTATGAATATTTATGATATACCAAAAGAACTCGTTTGGTATAACGATCAGAAAAACAAACTCATGTTCCATAATGGCTCTAAAATAGATTTTATACAATTGAAATACGAACCATCTGACCCGAAATACGGTCGGTTAGGATCGCGTATGTATTCTTATTTTGTAATTGAAGAAGGTCAGGAAGTGCATTTTCAAGCTTATGTTATATTGTCAACTCGTGTAGGTAGGCAATATCATATTTATAAAAAATTAGGTTATGTGATTAATCAGATGATTGTTACAATGAATCCATATAAACATTGGGGTTATGAATTATTCTATCTGCCATCAGTTAACGGAACTATAGATGCGAAGAAAATGTTTATAAAAGCATTAGCAAAAGACAATCCAACCACTCCGCAAGAATATTTAGATACATTAGACGAAATTCCAGACCCAATAGAACGGGCAAGATTAAGAGACGGTGTTTGGGAATATGAAGATAAAAACATTGCATTATTCAAATATTCAGCTATTTCAAGAATGTTTGAAGATAACCCATCGGAAACATTCGGTGGTAATTACATCACTTGCGATCCTGCAAGAAAAGGGAAAGACGAAGCTGTAATTATGGTATGGGAAGGATTCAGAGTATTTGAAATACACATTGCAGCTAAATGCTCCACTGTTGATATAGAGCAAAGGATATTCGATATACAGAAAGAGCATAGAGTGCCGAATTCAAATGTAATAATTGATAGTAATGGTCTTGGTGGTGGAGTAAAAGATCATGTACCTGATAGTTTTGAATACATTTCACACAGCAAGCCTATTGTTGATTACTTGAATAACGAGCGTGCTTCATCAGATAATCCATCTGGATTCGATCAGTTAAGGGATCAGGTATTTTGGGTAGCGAGTGATATGGTATTGAAAAACATACCTGTATTTGCAGAAAACCTCAATATATTCAGATTTGGTGAATATACCGAGCATTACACAAGACAGAAATTCAGAGATGAATTCCGTAAAGAGCTTGAGAAAATATATAGAGAAAGCGAAGAATCAGATAAGAAAATCAAATTAACCAAAAAACACGAAATAGCTAATTTGATTGGCAGGTCAACTAATTTTACCGATTGCTGGAGTATGCGTTTCATTACCGATTCAGATGTGAATACAAGAAGTGATAAGCAATTCGGTATAGGTATAGTACCAGAAGCAGATACGGAAGAGAATAGATTATACAGAAAACTTGTTTCGTAATATAAAGAGGATTTATGACAAAGTATAAAGGAAAGAAATTCGACCCGAATTATAAGAAACATAAGAAAGATGTAATTGATAATTATACTAAACCTGTAACTGTAAAATCACTTATGGCTGTAGCGAGTGTAGAAAATACCAGAGAGCCTGATTTTGGTGAAAAAATCAAACCTCATGTAGGTATATTGAATGAAGATTGGGGTTATGTAAATCTATTAAATATTTTAGACGATACTGTCTCTTTTGAATTTGATGATGCGCAGACAATAGATAACGATCCGGCTGTAAGATCATATAGAGAGAAATTACTCGGCTCAGCAGCAAGCCAGAAAAGCAGTTATGATTTCAATGGAGTAGTTCTACCGGTAACTGAATTCGCAAAGGAACTTAAAAATAATTTGAATTGGGATGATTATCACAGGCAGGGATATTCAGCAAGCAAATTTAGCAATGCGGTTATACAGGTTTTGTGGGAAACGGTAGATTATGAAATTATAGGTGATATAATATACCCGAAAACACAAAGGATATATGGATTCAAGCATGAGGATTACCGTAATTATACATTTAACACAGATAAAACACTTGGTAATTACGGTGATACAATATACACACCTACACGAACGAATATAACGCGTGAATATCCTTATAATTTCATTGTGATAAGGAATAAACCGGATTTCGTGCATCCAGAAGGCAATTCGGATTTAAAAGAATTAAAACCAATAATCACATTAAAGAATTTTCTTATGCTGGTACAGGCGAGATACGCTAAGAAAGCAGCCGTACCGTCATTTGTCGCAATTTACAAAACGAACAAAAAAGGCGATGAATTAACTCTCGAAGCGCAAGGAATAGCGAATAATCTTTCTGGTGTGGAAAATGGGTCAGGTATTGCATTACCGAATATTGACAATATTGTCACATTACTTCCTACAGCTCAAACGGATTTTGTTAAGATATTAGGTTATTTAGATTCTGTAATTCAGTTAAGGATATTAGGTACTTTACTGCTTGGTGGTCAATCGGAAAGGGGCGGCAGCTATGCAAGTGCTAAAGTTGGAGCTACAGAACTCGAGAATTCAATTAAGCAAGTTGCGCTTACATTACAAAACATAGATAATATCGTAATTAAATACGCTATTTGGCAGCGATTTGGAACTGAAACCACATTACCTAAATTACTATTTGATTTAACTGAAGATACTCCACTGGAAGATATGCAATTTATGCAAAATGCGAAAATACCGGTAGATTACGCTGCTATATTAAAAAGATTCCCTGTAGCCGCAGGTGCTAAAGAACCGAAAGATAATCAATGGTTTTTAGGCAGCCCAGACGGCACACTTGCCGGATTAACCGAAATGTCAAATATTAAAATCAAGCCGATAGAAAATGAAGAAGAAAGGCTTGCTAAAGACGCACAGCGCAAGCAAGATGAAGAAGCTGAAAAATTAAAAAAGAAGGAGTTATAAAATGGCTTATAAAGCATTAGGAGCTGATACTTACGATGTAAGTTTAAGCGATGGGATTGTTGCGCAGGATTCTATACAAGTATCAATTTCGACAACTGGCGCAGGAACTTATAATTATTTCAAACCGGCATGGTGTAGTGATTATTTAACCAATTATGAAATTACATTATCTGTAGGATTGCCACAAATAGTTATAATGCCGGTTGGAACAAAAATGTATTCAGGAGCGGCAGGTTCTATAACTGAAATTTCTGCTGGTAAATTATACATAACATATATCGGGTAAAATATGATAGGCAGAAAAACTATATTCAGAAATATGTCAAAAAGAAAATCAATAATTTATTATATTGTGTTTTTAAATTGTGCAAATTCAGGTGCTATGTATGGTGAAGCTATAATGATGAAAAACGAACCTATATTTATAAAAGATGAATTATTAAAAACAAGAAAAGGATTAAGAAAATGAAAAAACTAATAATTTTTTTATTCATAATATTATCAATGCTGATATTGATAGGTGCAGGTGGGAATGTAGAAGATGCCGCTGTACATAAAATAGCTCGTGCAGATTGGATTGTTGTGCAGTGTGGTGGAGATAGTACATTATTCAGAGGAAGTGTAGATACTCTGCTTATGTATCCTGATTCTCTTAATTTGGCAATGCGTGAAAGTTTATTGACCAAATTGGATTCTACAGGAATTTATTATCATGCAGAAATTGCCGATAGTGCGGGTGCATTAACGGACAGCCTTAAAGTAACCTTGACCGATGCGAAAGCATATACCGATGTCAGGGAAACTGCAATTACTACAGCTTATGAGACTATGGTTTCAGACAGTGCGCAAGCATTGACCGACTCGTTGAAAGTAAACCTTTCAGATAGTAAGGCTTATGCTCTTGCGAGAATTGCAGATAGTTTGGCGGCTGTAACCAAATTAACATTTTTAAATGGATTAACTATAACCAACCCTGATAGTGGTGTAATAACCGATGCTACAGGGATAAAACTTGTGGGTGATGTAAGAGTTACCGGAAGTGTAACTGGTACTTCTATGGGGTTGACTTCCCATTTATATTTACCTTTAGAAAACGATGCAAGTACGCCTACTTTGAATTTCGGAGACGATGCAGACGGTATATATTCAAGCGCAGACGGTAAGGTTAATATTGCAACTAACGGTGCATTACGAGCTGAATTTTCCGATACAGGACTTGAATTTACCGATCAAGGCTCAAGTGTTAATTCGCTTAAAATAGCTATGGTAGCTGATAATACAGGAACTAAACAGACGGGCGAGATGAATGTAAACTATGGAGTTAATCCGTATATTAGAATGAGTCCTCCAAATTCCGCAGGTACGGCAACCCCAACAATGGATATGCGAAGCGATCTTATAAGCTGGTTTAATGGAGAAGATGGTATAGATTATTATTTCAATTTTAATGGATATGATAATGACGGTACAATAACTTACATGGAGGATGAAGATAGATTTGATTTTGATAATGATATTTCGGCTGGTGGAGATATAACAGCTACAGATTACATTGTTGGATCAACTTCATTGTTTACTACAATAAGTGACTCTACGCAATTCGCTTTAGATTCTGCAAAAGCTTATACCGATGTCAGGGAAGTTGCTATAACTACAGCTTACGGAACTATGATAAGTGATTCAACTCAGGCTCTAACGGACAGTTTAAAAGTAACCTTGACTGATGCGAAAGCATATACCGATGTCAGAGAAACGGCTATAAATCTTGCAATGATTGACAGTGCAAAAGCCGTCTGGGACGATTCAACACACGCAACCGAAATAGTATTCCCGAATGCTTTAAGTATCCGCATGAGTTCGGTAAGTGTTACAAATCCTTCAAGTTCATCAATTGCTATCAATGCTACAACTGCAACCATAACAGCCGATTCGACCAGAATACAAAATGTTTTAAACTTCGATAGTCTGAAAAACGCATCTGGCTTTAAACTTTACAATTCACACGCTGATACTGCGATGTTTACGGAAACCGCTTTTAAATTTCAAGGCAATCAATTAGTAAACGGCACTTTCGCAATCCTTAACGGTACGGCAACAACTTTCACGCAATTGGTAAATAGACTTACAATATCAGGCGATAGTTTATCTCTTAGAATTACTACAAACATAAACCCATGGCGTGCAACCTCACCGCAGTCAAGCACATTCTTAGGTATAAATGCAGGTAAATCTGAAGCGAGCGGTGCTGATAATATCGTAATTGGTAATAATGCAGGGAATAATCTAATAGGTGGTAGTCAAAATGTGCTTATTGGTACAGCAGTTGCAAATAATACAAATGCTGGTGATGGTACAATAGTAGGATTTCAGGCAGGTTTAAACAATACTGCTTATTACAGCACATTTTATGGTATGCAAGCTGGTTATACAAATACTACTGGCGGAGTAAATAGCTATTTCGGTTATCAAGCAGCTAAATACTCAACAGGTTCACGAAATTCAATCTTTGGCTATCAAGCAGGTCAAAGAACCACAGGCTATGGCAACTCAATATTCGGAGCTTATGCAGGAACGCAAGGGTCGAGTTCTTACGCAGGCAATCTCAACACTTTAATGGGTGATAGTTCGGGCGTGAATTTACAAGTATCAAATCGCAATGTTTTCTTAGGTGCTTACTCAGGTTCGTTAGTTCAAACAGGAAATCGGAACTTAATATTCGGTGACTACAAAGGCGGCACAAGTCCTGACAGTATGGCTTATATAGATAACACGGGTAAGGATTCAACAGGTGTAGCGTTCACTTTGAACATGACCGCAGGCGTAGCTAATCGAGGGCTTACGATTGATGGTAAGACAATCTCAAATGGCTCTTATAATTACGGTGGCAACAATGCAAGTGGAAATGATACTTACGCAGTGACAATTACAGGTATTACAGCTTATAGGGCAGGTCTTATGATTACTTTCAGACCCGTAACAGCAAATACAGACGGTTGCACACTTAATGTCAATGCCATCGGAGCAGTTGCGATTGTAGATCAGGCAGGTGCAGCTCTTGTGACTAACCGATTAGTAGCAACAAGTGTAACTATGGTAATATACGACGGAACTAATTTTGTACTAATGAATCCTTAAGGAGCTAATATGCCAAGAATGATAACAGACAAATGCAATAACTGTGGGGCGTGCTTAAAGACATGCCCTGTAGTTGAGTGTATATCTCACAGCGATATATATAGAATCAACCCTGAAATGTGTATAGACTGCATGGAATGTGTATCCGTATGTGCTGTAAGTGCAATTCAGCTATACATACCATATATAGAACCAGAACCAGAAGAAATATAACAGCTAACACAAGGGAGTATAAGTGGAAATGACAATCGAAGATAAGTTGTTTCAAGAAATTAAGGAAATACGGACTGATATAGGCAAGATAAATACGAGTATTAAAGTAATTGAAAGCAGGGAGTAGCCGGCGTACCCATGCCGTGTATTCATCGAAGCTATCGGGAAGGGATTGCATGACGATATTAAGATAGTGAAAAAAGATGTGAATGATTTAGGCTCGAAAGTGGATAAAAAAATAGATACTGCATGGTTTAAATGGATCGTCGGAGCTTGTTTTGCCGTTGCGATTGGAGCTTATATTTTTCAATTAGTGAAATAGGAGAATTGAATGAAAAACTTTTATAACTTTTTAAAAGCTTTAATCAAGGTACAGCAATGGTGGAAGTTACTTATAATTGCTGTTATGTTTATGTTTGGAATATCGGCTATACTTTACATTTTATTGTTTGGTGGATTGAAGACTGTAATATCCGTATTGCAATACATCAATAGCGAGGAAGTAATTGTGAAATCAGACAATACGAGGGTAGAATGAAAAACTTTTATAACTTTTTAAAAGCTTTAATCAAGGTACAGCAATGGTGGAAGTTACTTATAATTGCTGTTATGTTTATGTTTGGAATATCGGCTATACTTTACATTTTATTGTTTGGTGGATTGAAGACTGTAATATCCGTATTGCAATACATCAATAGCGAGGAAGTAATTGTGAAATCAGACAATACGAGGGTAGAATGAATCCTGAAATCACATTATTAGAAAAACAACAATTGTTTGTGCAAATGGTAGCAATGCTGATTGAATTCGCATATAAATGTAATTATTCACTTTCGTTCGGGGATGCGTACAGAGACCCCCGAGTCTCGTTCCCGTACTCACATAAAAAATCATTACATAAGATCAGATTAGCTATTGACTTCAATGTATTCAAAGAAGGAAAGATATTACTGCATGGAGCCGAGTTCAAAGAGCTGGGAGAATACTGGGAATCTATCGGCGGCGCTTGGGGTAATTCGTTCGGAGACGGAAGCCATTTCTCAATCGAACACGAGGGTATGAAATGACAAAACCTAAACTTCCACCATATGTATCACTGAAAGTAACGAAAATGGGTGGTAGATTTTACACTCAGTTTTCTATAGGTGTTCAAACATTTACTATCGACAATACTGGAGCGACGAAAGAAGATGTATATTGGATGAGAGATCGTCTCAAGGAAGCATTGCAAGATTTATATAATCAAGCTTACGAGGATGGAGCTACGAAATGAAATACACACCTGAACAATATTCCGAATGGATGAAATTACCAGATTGGACTATTCTCAACGATCCTGATAAGCACGATCTCGAAAATGCAGATGGAGAGTATTATTATACCGATAATCTGCTTGCGAAAACTCCGTATGGAATAATAATATTGAGAGCGGGTCGTATAGTCAACGGCGCTTCAATCCCCTGGATTGCTCAGTGTATTATACCGAAATCAGGTAAATATAATAGACCCTCAGGCTTTCACGATGTAGGATTTGAGGACGGTGGTTTTTGGTTATTAAGTGAATACGGAAAGATGTATTTCTTGAAATTACCACAGCGGAAAGTAGATATTGCATATCTGAAATTCATGATTAGCAGAAATGTTCCGAAATGGAATAGGAACTTACAACATAGGATACTACGAATGTTGGGCTTCATAAAATGGAATAAATACAGAAAATTAGATAAAAAAGAGGATAAGAAAAATGATTGATTTTAGTAACAAAATATTTCTATTTGGCGGTTTTTATCCTGAAAGTTCCGAAAAGGTAGTCAAAGGTATTATTGAAAAATTCGATAGCGGACTGCGTGAATTGGAATTATATATCAATAGTGACGGCGGTCGGGTATCGGATTTATTCGCAATTACCGATACTATTGATAAATATAAAAAAGAAGGTCTCAAAGTCACTACGGTTTCTGTGGGGGAAGCTCAAAGTGCAGGTGCAATTCTTCTTATGTACGGAGACAACCGATACGCCGGAAAGAGTACAACAATAATGGTTCATGGCGCACAAGGTGGACTATATGGAGATGAAGAAGATTTAAAACTTTATCTAAGCAAAATGGGCGAATTAAATGATAAATTATCGAATATCATTGCTCAGAAAATAGGAATACCAGTAAAAGAAGCTCGTAAACTGTTAAAACGAAATAATTATTTCACTGCACAGGAAGCAGTAGATTATGGAATAATTGACGGTATCTGGGACATAGAAGAAACAGTAAGCGAATTCAGTAAGTATATTCAGGAAAGTATTGCGGCAAGTGCGAATCCGCAAGAAGATGTGTTGGATGTTATGAGATTTGTAGCATCTATAAAGAAATCAAATAATAACACAAATGAGGATAATAATATGGCAGAACAAAAAGATTTTGCGCTTGAACTTGAGGCGGCTAATAATCTGACTAAGGAATTCAAATCCAAAGTAGAATCAGTTAGTCAGGAAAATGAGAGACTGAAAAAACAAGTTGAAGATAGCGAAAAGTATAAAACCGAATTCTACAATAAGCAAAAGGAAGGATTGATCGTTAAGGCTAAAAATCTTATATCGAAAGATACTGGTAAACAATCTGAATTTGAAGCTAAATTGAGAAATTATATCGGTTTGGAATACGATAAATTTGAAAGCCTTGTAAAGGAATTTGTTTCGGCAAATACCAATGCGGTTTATACAGGTATCGTGATTGATTCTACTAATACGGATCAGATAAGAGAAGCACAGAAAAAAATGACTGAACCGGAAAAAGATGTTGACAATTATTTTGCTTCTGTAAAGAAAGTTGACATTAGCTACGCAAAGCAAACAATGGGAGGTAAATAATTATGGCAGCTTACGAATTTTTAAGCAATATCATATCTGACATATCTTCTTATAACAATGTCAATTTGAATCCCGTTGCTGGATATACACCGACCAAGTTTGACCTGTTAGTTGGTAGATATGGATTTTTTGACAATGGTGGGGATGCTACAGAAACGGCAAACAGAGCTACATGGGCATTAACCGGTTATACAGGAGTTAATACAACTAAAGTTTCGGTAAGTAACTCTTTAACTCAAAGGGTTTATTTTAAAGGAACTATTGTTGGAGCTGATTATGTAATAAATGGCTGGACTGATGTTGCAATGACAGCAGCTAAAGTTTGCGAAGGAACTGAAACGGGAAATAACGGTGGTACGGTAACTCTTGCGGAATCTGGCTCAAGCGGTTTGTCTGGTTCGGTTGTTCTTACAACTGTTGCTGCAAATGACTCTTGGTTTGTTGATGTTGTGATTTATCACGATAGATACGATGGAAATGTAGATTACGCATCTTTAAACATTATCGGATTCCTTGTTTTAGAGGATTTGGACGACAGTACGCTCAAAGTATGGAAAGTAGCACAATCAGGCTTCATAGTTGATTATGATAACTTGCTTACTGCGGCTGGAATTGACAATGTAGCAGATGTATTCAAAAGAAATACGCTGAGAGATCAATTGAGATTAAGAGGGTGGCAATCTTAGTTAAATTAAATTAAAGAGGAAAAATTATTATGGCAATAGACCCAGCAACATATTTAAAATACCTCAAGGCATTTTCGCTTAATCCAGCAACTTACAGCGCAATTACGAATATGCCTACTACAGAGGTTTACGACAATATTTTCGCAAAGAATTATAATGTATCAAGTGCGGAAGAATTGTTAAGATCGTTTTTTACAGAGACCACGCCGCTTGTTACTTATAGAGCAAAAGGCGGAAATTGGCAACCTATAGGAAAGGATAGCGTAAATATCGAGAAGGTACAAGTACCTGACATTAAATTGAGCGATACAATCAATGCGGATGAAATCAAAGACTTCATGCTGCTATGGGGTACTTTAAAAGACAACGCATTAGGCAGTCTTGCCGGCGTTTACAACAATATAATTAACAAGTTCAATCTGATTAAGAGAAAAATGGTGTTAAGCCAATGTTCTGAATTTGTCGGTACTGGAATTGTTACATTCCAAGTCAAAGGTGATGATGGTATAATTTACGAATACGCAGTTGATTATACTGCTATTGACGGAGTTATAGCATCAAAAACATACGCAGACAGCGGAATCCACGATTGGTCTTCTGCAAATACTACAGGAGTTAATCTGCTTGATGATATAGAAGCTATGAGAGACGCAGGCTTTGTGGCTTCTTCTGGCTCTCTTTTCAAGAAAGATGCGGACTTATTGGTGTTTGCAGGTACAACAGCTTACTCAAACGCACTGAGCAAATATTCTATAACTGCTACCCTGCCTGTAATGCGCAGACAAGGTATGTCGTATTATCTGCTTGGTGACAAAGAAATACCAATTATAAAATCTTCATTCACAAAAGAGTATTTTGCGCCAAATACAACTACAGGTTTAAATACTGAATCATCTGTAGCAAAACTTGGAGCGAAAGAAATTATGCTTGTTGATAATACTTTGGGTAATTTCGGAGTTACTGACTTGAAATTTGTTAATATGTCAAATGTTGATAGAGCAATTTCAACTCCATTTGAAGTTACATTTGAACCAATGAAACATAGCGCAGGTGTCGAAATAGCTTATGCAACTAAGCCGGTAGTTCATGGCAGAACGAAAGCACTTTACAAAGGTACTACTTCAGCTTAGTATTTTTGTAGAAAATAAATATACAAACAGCCCGTCTTTTTTTAAGGCGGGTTTTTATTTAATCAAAAAAAATTATTTTATTTTAAAAAAAACACTTGACAAGCGAGCAAGTAATTATTAAATTGTGTATGTGTGTGTAAATTTATCGGAGGATATAGAAAAAATGATTCAATCAAACCCACAAAATAAAACAGGAGACAGAAATGCCGAAAGTAATTAATACCGATTACGAATCAAAAACAGAATTTTTAAAAAGTATTGAAAATTGGCGTATTGAAAGTGGAAAAACCCACAGAGAATTACTTACATTACTGAATTTAACCTGTACCGGATCGTATAATTCATGGGTTAGACCATTTATAGCTAATAGACCGCTAATCAGTTTGAAAAACATAGCTAAATTAAGTAAATTAAGCGGAATAATATTTCACAGTTCAGATATTGAAGAAAAAATTAAATACGAGGAAATATACAAAAGGCTAAACAAATGATAACTACGCTCAAAAGTAAATCAGGCAGTAATTGCTTAATTGATACAGATATGCCAAATGAAATATATCATTCAATGGATGAATACTGGGGTAGTAGTATGCTTCGATCTTTATACAATAATTCCAAAAAGTATAAATATTTAAAAATCAAAACTACTCCTGTAATGCAATTTGGTACTGATTTTGATTATTACTTATTACAAAACGATTTATTCAATAAATTGTATATAATTTACGATGAAGACAAAAGACAAGATACAACAAAAACCATGTCTGCTAAGATAAATATAGCTTGGAAAAAAGAAATAATAGAAGAAGCGAATTCAGAAGGTAAATCCATTTTAAGCAAATCGGATTTATTAGATTTTGAAGGGATGCGTGATTCAATATTTGCATGGCGTAAAAATGGGTATTACCCTATAAAGCTATGGGTAGAAAACAACGAAGCGCAAGTATCGTATTTTATTGACGATTTCAATGGTATTAAAGCAAAGATACGACCGGATTTGCTGATTAAACAATTATCAATTTTAGGTGATTTAAAAGTAACACACGATGCTTCTACTATTGGATTTAAACAAATGGTAAAGGCTATGTCTTATGATTTGCAGATTGCATATTATAAAGATATTTACGAAGAAATTACAAGTATAGAACAAAAGACAGTATTTTGGCTATGCGTAGAACCTAAATACCCGTATTGTTTCAATCCGATAGAAGTACCAGAAAAAGCTATTGAGAGCGGTCGTCTTGGTTATACATTAGCTATTGAGAAAGCTAAAAATCTGTTATTATCTTACGATGGTTATCCAGACAGTATTCCAGACGGTAAATATTTCAATCAAATGGATTGGAATGATTGGGATACTAAAAGGTGGCTAAAATGATAAATAAAACTACTAAATAAAAGAAATAAGAGAAAAAACTAAATTCAAAGGAGAAAACAAATGAATGAACTAATCGAAACGGCTGAACTAATCGAAACGGCTGAACTAATCGAAACGGCTGAACTAATCGGTGAGGAAAAGAAACCAAACAAGTATTTTGTTGCAGTGCAGAAAGAGGTCAAACTTGACATTGTAGAGAAATACGATCAGTTGAAAAACGAACGGTATGAAGCTAAGAATAAGTATTGCAATATAGATACTTCAGACGCTAATATCGAAAATGTCCGTACAGCGAAAAACGCTTTAGTTAAATTACGGACTGCGATAACGAATAGAATTGTTAAGGAAGATAAGGTGAAAATCAATGCAGTTCATTCTGGTATTGATGAATATTATGGCAATTTGGTTGATAGCCTAATAAACATCAATATTGGCGATGAGAAGAAATTTAACAAACTGGTAACGGAATTTGACGAAGCTGAAAAAATTAAAATTAAGCAGAAAGAAGATAGGAAAGAAAAGATATTATTAGATATTGACAATTACAAACAAGACTGCCAAAAAGCAATAAGCTTAATGTATAAATCTACTGATTTAATAGATATTAAATCGAAAATAATGGATTTTACCGAATTCCCTGAGCTTGAAACATTATTTAGTCAGACTTACGATGAAGTTAAGCGATTACTCAATAATAAAAAAACTGACTTACGCGAACGGGAAGACTTTAAAATAGCACAAGATAAGTTGGATGTAGAGAAAGCTAAATTAGCTGCTGAAAATGCAAGAATAGCTGCTGAAAATGCAAAACTGAATAAAGCTAAAGAAGATTTAGAATTGCAGAAAGTTAAAATAGCAAATGCGATTTTGAATAAAGAAGAGGATAAACCTTTAGAAGAGGATAAACCTTTAGAAGAAGCTGATCTGTCGGAAAACAATAAAGTACCACCTGAAATAGAGAGAATATTTAACAAACTTGTTGACTTGATAAACGATAAACCTGTAAATTTCAATCCTACATTAAAGGAAATAGTTGAAGCTTTGCAAGGTCGCTTCCCTCTATTATCAAAAGATGAATATTTCCAAGCATTAATCAAATTATCTGAAAAGGAGTAGTTCTATGTCTGAATATATTGGCAATCCACTAAAAGACAAACGCAGGAATATGCTTTGTATATGTCATTCCGGCAAAAAATTCAAAAATTGCCATTTAGATATTTATGAAAAAGCAGAAAGAAATATAATGATTAATACAAACAGAATTCGTGAAATAATCAGATTGCAAGCGAAATTGATTAAAGATGATTATAAATTAAATGAAGATAAATATAATGTAACTGTAATTAAAGACTCAAGATCGAATATTTATACTTATTCTGTTAATAATTATCCGGTTATAAAAGTTGATTATAAAGATTTGCCTATGGATATTCTTACAATAAAAAAAGCAGAAAGAATATCAGAATTAAAATTTGAAGAAATTGAAATTGAAATTATCTATAAAAGCAAAACAAAGGAGAAAACAAATGGAATTGAATCCTAATATATCCGGTGTAGTATCTCATCTTGCTGAGATGGGTAAGATAAAACTCGGAGAGAAAACTTTAAAAGGCAATGTGAAATATCTTGATTATATAAAAGTAAAGAAAAACTATATAATTGATAATAACTTTGCTTCATTCCCAGAAGTGCATGATATTTACGGTACAGCAGAAGATAAACAAAAAATTAAAACGCTTAAGATTAAATTTCCATTCAATGATATTGATTTGATACTTACTTCTAAGCATATATTAAGACAAAATAATATGACAATAGGTAAGGGAGACGGAACGAATTATTATCTTAAAGATTTAAAAACAGAAGTGTGGAATTCAATCCCAAAACCTGAAAAGCAATTGCAAGATGAATATAACGGCACAGATAAATGGAAAATGAATATGATTTTTAGTTGTATTATAGTCGGATTTGAGAGGGTTGGCAGTGTATTCCTTCTAAGGACTACATCTTACAATTGCTATACAGCTTTACGGGCAAGCCTTGAAAAATTCAGAGATTGGGGCAAAGGACAACTTATAGGAATAGAATTTCAGCTATCTGTGGAGCGGGCAAGAAATTCACGCGGAGTTCACGCACAGACTTTTTTGGATTATTTAGGTTCTGAAATAGAACTTGCAAAAAAAGCGGCTGAAATCAAAAAGCAATTTACAGAAATAGAAATCGGGCAATCGGAATATGAGAAAAAACTCAGAGATAAAATATCGAAAGAATTTGATACTGACCGTTTTTACGATGACGAGGATGCCGATGCTGAATTTTCCGGTAATTCAAGTGATGAAGAAATTGATTTATCTAAATTGGAAACTAAAGAAGAAAAGCCGATTGAAAATACTTTAGAAGAAGTTGTAAGAACAACCGAACCCGAACCTATCTTAGATAATTTAGAAATGCCAGATTTAGAAGATTATTCAATTGGTGACAAAGCGGAAGAATACAGGCAGGAAATGATTACTAAAATAGCTAAAATGAAAACCGATGCAATTATAAGAGTGAATGAAGCTGATACTATAGATAAGTTAAAAACATTAAAAACAGGTATAGGCTATAAAGATGATTTTGGTATATTTAAAAATGAAGCCGATAGAGTGATTATAGATATAACAGAATTGATAAATAATAAAATCGAAAGCTTAACTCCGAAAAAGGATATATTAACTGCGAAACTAATTGAACTCGGGTTAAACCGTCCTGAATTGAGAGCGCAATTTTATAAAAATTACGAAGGCGGAATTCAATACTTATCGGATTTACCGTTATTAATAGAGAAAGTTAATGACTACAAAGTAAGAAAGATAAAACAACTCGTATCTTACAAAGCAGATGTTAAAAGCATACCAAATGCGCTTAAAGAAGCACAAACTAATAAAACCGAAGCTGAATACGAATACCTGAATAATGAATGGATTGCGTTAGCTAAAGAAGCAAATGCAGATAATTTCAAAGGTATTTGGGATTTGTATTTAATCGTAACAGATCAATATGAAACTACGGATAAATAGGAAAAGAACAATGAAAAAAGTTTATATTGCAAGTCCTTATACAATAGGAGATATTGCTGTTAATGTCAGGAAACAAATAGATTGCGCAAATGATTTAATAACTTTAGGATTTATTCCATTTGCTCCCTTAATGTCACATTTTCATCATATAATTCATCCAAGAAGTTATGAAGAATGGATAGAGATAGATTTAGAATGGATTAAAGTATGTGATTGTTTATTAAGGCTTGATGGTGAAAGTAAAGGAGCAGATTGCGAAGTAAGATATGCAAAAGAAATATGTAAGATACCTGTATTTTATTCAATAGAAGAAATTATATATAAAATCGGAGGTATGAGGTATGAAAATAAGGTATGATATATGGCAATATTTCAAGCAAAGGCTTGAGAAAATAAACTCTATATCGAGAATTACTGATTTTAAAGAAATCGAAGCTGTCAAAACAAATGACCAATGCTGTGTTAATTGTATCGGTCATGGTAAGGAATGCGAGGAAGGTGGAGCGTGGATTTATTGCGATATAAGAGCCGACCATGACGAAAAATTTGAAGGTGATTATGGAGAGTCCAGAGGATGTCAGATGTTTTCAAGTAAAAAAGCATTAAGCCGAATGCTTGATAATCTGCAAAGAAATATTGATGCACCCACAAAAAGCAAAGAGACACATGATCTTGAAGTAGATTTAGAGTTTGATTTGTCAGAATTTCCATTCAAAGAGTTATTTGACGATGAGGGTAAAGTATATACTGGAGTCAATATCAGCAAAAGGCAACAAGAGCAGTTATTTGAGATTATGAAAGATTTATACCGTTTATATTACGGTGAAGATTTTATCAATTCTTATAAAATGAATATTAAAGAGTTGCTTAGAAAAGGTATGAAATACTCAGATTGGTTAAATCCAGACAAAGTAAATAATCAAATTGAAGAAACTAAAAGAATTATAGATTTAAATACAGAAATGAATAACTTTAGAGAATTATTTAAGAAGGGAACTGTGTTTAATAACCCATACAAATATAGACTTAAACAAATGTTAAATAAAGACATTGATGAATGTGATAAATTTGATTTGGTTTGTTTGGGATTTAATAGCAATCTATTTCATGCAAACGACGGAGACGAAAAAAAGCACACCTGACATTTTTTTGATGTTGTGTGATGCGGAAATGAATTTAAAATAATTATGAGGTGATGAAAATGGAGAGAGATATAAGAATACTCACAGGAAACAGGATGACATCAAAATCTGAAATAGGTGAAAATATTTGCTATGGTGTAAATGAGCCAGATGGAACAACTATGTATGATGGTATTGGAAGTATTGATGAAGTTAAAAGATTGATAAACTCAACAAAAGGGAATATAGTTATAATAACAAATATTGATACTGAAGAGCTGAAAAATATACAAGGAGTAACTATAATTCATTGCATAAAAACCAAAGAGCAATAGTTTCACACAACGAAGGAGGCAAAAAGCTGGCTAAAACAGTGAGAGTAACGATGAATAATGTGTTAAAAAATACAAGAAACTTAAAACTTAAAAGTACGATAACGGTAATAAAGCCAGTCATCTTTGCTGTTGTTGTTGGCATTTAAAGAATTAAAAAGGAGAGATAAAATGGGATTCATGTTAGGAAATCTAAATGTAAGCGAAATCGAAAAAAGAATGGCTGTAAATTTTCCTGATGAAATAAGGGATTTTATGAAAGAGACACACCAGTCTGAAGCATCAAACATCGCAAAAGGAAAGTGGCATTGTTTTGATATGCCATTCCATTTAGTTTGTGGTGACATTGAAACGGCAACTAAAATTTACAACTCAGTAAAAGACAAATCGAAAGAGATTAAAGAGTCACTTAGGATTTCCATTAATTCGTAATTGCCAACAATGAACAAGGCTAAAAGCGGGCAAGATGTTAAAAGTAACGGGAGTAAATGAGTTGAAAACTACAGTGATCGAGAATATACAAAGTGACTTAATAGTGAATAAAGCCTGTCATGTTGCTGTAGTTGTATT
>Ga0180732_1000440_pt1 | contig 36445 bp, 40 predicted proteins | sample KR11_01MetaG_FD_148674 | JGI IMG/M metagenome (GOLD analysis project Ga0180732, IMG submission 148674) | Groundwater microbial communities from the Olkiluoto Island deep subsurface site, Finland - KR11_0.1 MetaG | ecosystem: Environmental > Aquatic > Deep subsurface > Groundwater | place...
TTATATTACATATATACTTTAAAATACGATATATTATATAAAGAACAATTATTATTATTGTACTATAATACAAAGCAATAAAAAACATATAGATTATGTTTACTATACTATAATCTTCTGTTATATATATTCCATACATAAAAAATATTAAGATTAAATAAAGAATACAGAGTACGAATGGTTTTGTTAATATACTTCCAATTGTTATATTTCCTTTTTTATCTACTTCAAAATTTTTACATAAAAATTCATTTAAACTCATATTACCTCTAAATTTAGAAGTATTTAATGATATATAAAATAGATTGTTTTATATAACACTTAGCCAATTTGGCATTTTATCAATATCAACAATAACATCACAAGGTTCACACTTATATGTATTATCAAAGTCTCTAAATACAAGAGACTTTTTCCACATTCTGAACATTTAGGTTTATACATTTCTACCATATTTATCACAATAACTAATATGAAAGTTATACTATATAAATATAGCATTATGCAAGTAAATCACTTATGTAATTTATAGAAGATATATTTCTAATTCTTGTGCAGCAATTCCTGAAACAACAATTTCTTCTCCAGCACCAAGTTTTTTAACGTCTGTTACATATAAAACACTTCCGATAACTCTATCAGATGCTGTCATACTCAAAATTACTTGTGTTCTATTTCCAACAACTCTTAATCTTCCATCTTTTAACATTTTTACAATATAATTCATAATTACATCTGATAAATTAAATGGTGTTAACAGTATATAAACTTTATGTTATTTATTTGTTCCATCAAAGAATTACTATTGGAATCATAATTTACTCAAATGAAATTCTTGATATATTGGATATTTACAAGTTATATTTCCGTCTTCTTTTGATTGTTCATCATAACACTTATCAGTATGGACTTTTCCATTAAATCTTGAGTATACCCAATCATCATTAAGTATTATCTTTCCACAACGACCACAGATTATAGGTTTTTCTGACATGATTATCTATATATTCTTTTATATTTCAAATTTGTTGGATCTAATTTATGTATACTATCTTTATTCTTTTTATATCTTGGATTATTTGGATCTAATTTATGTATTGATTCTTTTGTTTTTATATATTTAGGATTGTTTTTTTCTATCATTTCTTTCTCCTTGTTATATTTATTCAAATAATGACTTTTGTTTTCTTTTTTCTACTTCTTTTCTTTCAGCTTTCTTATAATTATCAGGTTCTTCTTTAGAATCTGGAATTTTTGGCATTATTCCATTAAGAAGATCTTCAACAAGACATATCTGCAATTTTGGATAATCTTTATTTTGATATTTATATGTTCCTGTTTGTACTGCCTCTTTTAACATATCTTTAGTTGGTTCGTGTAAAGTAACAAAGATTCCACCAGAAGATTTCTCTCTTTCAATAACTCCTCTCAAATCTCGAATATCTTTTGAACCTGTTCCTCCTCCTTTTACTGATATTATTAAGTTTTTATATTCAGTTTTAAATTTATCATTAATTTCAGAATATCTTATTATTCCATCTATTCCATAATCCTTTCCTTTGAATTTTTCTTTAGTTTTATTTGGTGCATGTTTTGCATTAAGAAGAATTATTATCCAATTTTGAAAATTATATTTATCACTTTCTGCAAGTTTAATTGCACCTTCTAAATCTTTAGGAAGACCATCTATTTTTATTTCAATTTTTGGAGATTGTTTTAAAAGTCTATCTTTCATAATATCTATTGAAATAGTTGCTATATCTATTCCTATCCATTGTCGTCCTAATCTTTCTGCTACTGCAACTGTGGTTCCACATCCACAGAATGGATCTAAAACTATGTCTCCAGGGTTTGAAGATGCTTTTATAATTCTTTCTAATAATTTTTCGGGCTTTTGAGTCTGCCATCCAAGTTTTTCTTTTGAAACATTTCTTATTGGAGGAATTTGCCATACATCATAAGGAAGTCTTCCTAATTCATTCATTTTTGCTTTATATCCACCAGGAAATATTACATCTCCCTTATATCTATCTATTGTTTGTTGATCATATGGTTCTCTAACACTATCTCCATTGAATGTATATGTGTTTGATTTTGAATAAAAAAATATATTATCATGTTTTGCTGGGAATGATTTTTTTGCAGCAGACATTGATGGATAAAACCATATTATTTCATTTCTGAAATTCTCACTTCCAAATATAATATCCATAATAATTTTTAAATAGTGTGACGCTGTCGAATCGCAATGTAAATATATTGAACCTGTTGGTTTTAAGACACGATGCAATTCTAATAATCTTTGTGTCATATTTATCAAATATATAAACATTCCACTTTTTTCACCAAGAATACTTTCAAATCCACTAACAATATTTGAAATATTTGTATTTTCTTGTTTTAATATTAATTCATCTTTTATTATTTTTATTTTTATTGGATCAAATCCAGACCATGTATCATCAAATGCGTGTGTTTGAGATTCATTATCTTTAAAAATAACATTATAACATTTTTTTGAATTAAATGGTGGGTCGAGATAGACTAAGTCTATAGATTCAGATGGGAATTTTTCTCGGAGTATATCTAAATTATCTCCGAAATATAATGTTCTGTTTTCAAGTTTCATGTTATTATCAACTCTACTATTGTAACCAATAATATATAAAACTTATGGTATGTTATATTATTAAATAACAAAATATATAAGTATGATACATAGAATATTTAAATTCTTATTATCACATATTTTATAAAAAGTTATAAATAAATTTAAACCACTATATATTAAATTTATTTATTTTCTGATAGAACACAATCATATTCCACTTTATATACTGGTGCTTCTTTTAAAAATTTTTCAAATTCTTTTCCATCAAATACTGGTAGTTTTCCATATAAATATTCACTTGCCATATTTTTCATCTCCTATAATGTTATATGTTGTTAATATTATTTAAGTCTTTGCTAAGTATATACTCTTAATTCTTCTATCTTTCTATCTTCATAAAATAGTGTCTTAATTTATCTTGTTGTTTCGGACTAACTTCAGTAAAAACACCATTTTTATATTCTTCATAAATCTTACAAACTTTTGGTCTAGATATATATGCATCTATCATTATTATATTCACATTGCTTATTTCACATATTTTTATTATTGCCATATCTATTATATTTGAAGCACGAAGATTTTCGTGTTCAAATTCAGAATTTTTTGCCAGATAAGTTATATAATATACAGATATGAATTTATGATCTTTTTTTATTAATGACTTTAATTTATTAATCTTATATTGTTTCATATCTTCAAACTTATTTCTATTTACATCTTTATTGAATACATCACTCTCAATTTCCTTTGGTTGCAATGTAAAGAATCCTAAAATATTATGATCATCAAGATTGTCAAGGATAAAATATGTTTTTGTTATTCCATTTTTATCGGTTTCCATCAATATATTTCTCAATGCAGATATAATAAAATCTTCTATATTTTTAAAAGAATCCATTTTATTCTTTGTTTCTTTTTCTCCGAATTCATTAATCATCTCTTCAATACTATAAATTATCATTATATCTATCCAATATTATATAAATTTATGTTATATTATATTCATTAAAATTTAATCAGATTCTTAATATCTTTTTACAACCAGGACACGTAACATTTTCATTAACACCTGTCACAGTCATTGATTCATTTGGTTTTAATTCTGATATGTTTTTTCCACATTCTGCTATTCCGTATATTTTATGTTTATGTATAATTTCTTTGTTCATGTTATTTGTTTTGTTCCTTGAAAATCAAACTTGAATCGCACTTCTTTTAATCCTTCCTTTACCATTGCATGACGTAATTTCTGATTTTTGTTAGTGTAAAACATCAAGAAACCACCGCCTCCGGCTCCAATTAGCTTTCCACCGAGAGCACCATTTTTTCGGGCAATGTCATACCACTGGTCTATTTTTAAATTTGTCATATGTCCAGATCTTGCTGTCTTAAATTGCCAATGATCGTTCATTATATTTGCGAATTCTTCAAGATTTCCACTTTCGAAAGCCTTTTGGCTATCATATCCTAACTTTTTTACATAATTGAGATTATCAATCATGGCAATATCATTTACCTTTGATTTATCATCTTGTTCCTTTAAAATAGACGATGCAGATCGTGAATATCCAGTAAAAAATAACAACAAATTATCTTCAAGACTATATAAAGTCTCATCAGATATTTTTAAAGGTTTTGCTATAACATTTCCGTCTTTGCAGAATTTAAATGTGTTTATTCCTCCGAATGCAGACGCATATTGGTCTTGTTTTCCGATAGGCTCTTTCAAGATATCAATTTCTATTTTACATGCTTCTTCTGCAAGTTCTCGAGGATGAATTAATTCTTTTTTATGTGTATGTAATGTTTTTAATAATCCACACGTAAATGCTGAAGAAGACCCCATTCCAGTCCCCGCTGGAATATCTGCCATACTTGTTATTTCCATATTTAAATCTTTTATATCCAATAATCTCATAGATTCTCTTATAATTGGATGCTCTATTTCATCAATAGAATGTGGATGTTCCATTTTTGAATATTTTAAAATTAAATAATCATGAGGAGTTTCGTGTAATGCGATATATACATATTTATTTATACATCCTGCAATCAAAAATCCTTCGTGTTCTTTATAATATGATGGTAGATCAGTTCCTCCACCACCCAATGATATGCGTAACGGACTTCTAACTATTATCATGATTTATTTTCCTACAAATATTATAATTAATATTGATATAATAATTGTTGTAACATACATTATTCTACATCTTCTTGCTAATTCTACTGTACTTCCGCCTGTAGATTTAAGTTTTAGCATCCGTATAAGACACGATATATCTTCGTTTATTATATTCATATTTTCTTTTCCGTCATTTCGATTATACTTATGGTGCAAGCAATCATATATGCAAAAGTTATTTCATCGTCTGAAACTATTTTTGAATCTGGATTTTTGCGTTCTTTTGGTATTATATCTTTCGATAGATATTCTTTTATCAAATTAAATTCATATGCTAATCTTGGTGGCAACTTCATTTCCATTGTCATGATTGTTCTCCTATATTTTGTTATTTTTATATATTTCATCTATTATTTTCAATACAGATTGAGATTCTTCTAAATATGACCATGGGTTTAAATTATTTTTTATCAAATGGACAAAGTCTTCAAATTCATTCTTAAAGGATTCATCTGGTTTTGAATATTCCCATATTGTTGTTTCTGGTATTTCCATTAATGGAGACATTTTATAATATGTCAGCCTTTCTGTTCCATAACTTCCTCCTAGACCCTCTATTTTGAGTTTACCTTTTTTTCCATATATTTCAAATAGGAATGTATTTTTCCATTCCGTACATGAAACTTGAAGAGACGCAATATTTCCCTTAGAATTTTTTAGAGTCATAAAAGTATTATCTTCGACAGACATGTTCCAGAAATATGTTTTATTTGTTCCTGAAATAACAGATAAATTACCCAAAACACATTGTGATAAATCGATTAAGTGACATCCCAAATCTATAAGACTTCCTCCACCTGATATTAATTTATTATTTCTCCATTCTTTTTCGAATCCTAGACGACCGCCATTTCCATAATGTCCTGTAACAAACATTATTTCTCCTAAATCATCTGCATGAACCATACGAATTGCTTTATGTATAGCTGGATGATATCTTAAATTATATCCCACTTTTACTTTTACATTATTCTTTTCAGAAGCAAAAATTAATGCGTCAAATTCAGAATAATGTGTAGCTCCAGGTTTTTCGATAAGAACATGTTTACCAGAATTAATTGCATCCAAAGAAATTGATGAGAGAACATTATTTGTAGTAGAAACAATAACAATATCTAAATCTTTTATATTTAGAAGTTCCTTATAATCAGAAAAAACAAGTACATTTTCATATTTTTTTGATAATCCTATCGCATTTTCTATATTATGATCAGCGACAGCAATTAATTTGTTATTTCCTAATGCAGCTGCTCTTTTATGTCCTATTACTCCACAGCCTATTATTCCAATGTTCATTCCACATCTCCCCATTTCTTATTCCTGTCTTTCGGTAAAATTCGACGTAATGTATAAATGTCACTATTTTTTAATTCTTCGATATGTTCAGGTATATCATCTCTCCATTTATCCCATATAGATGATATTGATTTTCCTGTCAATTTATCACTCTTTTCTGATGCTAAATATACAATTAATTCTACTGCATTTTCTAATGAAGATCCACCATCTTCTTTTTGTTTCAATACTTTCTTATAATATTCTTCTCCAATTTTTTCTGCTCCTGCTAATATTACTTCATCAAGCAATCTTGTATTAAGAGCACCAGGAGCAACACAATTACAATCTACATTATATTCCTTTAATTCTTCTGCTAATGTTTCTGTGAATCTAACAACTGCAGCCTTTGATGTTGCATATGCTGAAAAAAATTTACGAGGATTCATTGAACCTCCACCAGAAAGATTAATAATTTTACCATATTTTTGTTCTTTAAATTGTGGTAGAAATATCATACACATATGAACTGTTCCTATTAAATTTATATTAATCGTTTCTACCCATTTTTCATAATCTGCTAAATCAACAAGTCCCCTTACTCCCTGAATTCCTGCATTATTAACAAGGATATCTATCTTACCAAATTTCCGTTTTGAATAGTGATATAGATGTTCTACATCTTCTGGTTTTGATATGTCTACAGGATATGAATATAATTCTTGATCTTCTGAAAGTTTTGTTGATAATTCTTTTTCTGTTTCAAAAAGCACTTTTATATTTCTTGCACAAATTAATACATTTGCTCCTTCTTCTATAAATTTTGTTGCAATTGCTTTTCCAAGTCCCATACTTGAACCTGTAACTATAGCATTCTTTCCTTTAAGTAACATTTTATATCTTCCCTCTTCCGACAGAATAGTATTTAATATCTTTAAAATCTCCCAAATATTCTTCTAATATTCCATTTGCATCAATAACAACCAATGGAGTCTTAAAACATCTTAAAATTTCCAAGTTAGATTTGATATCTTTCATCATAACTACAGCATCTATATCTCTTATTGCTTCTTCAATTGTATTACATAAATTAAAATGAGAATATTCTTTCGGTAATTCTTTAATCAATGGATCATATGTTTTAATATTCACACCAAATTTTATGAGTTGTTTACATAATTCTACTGAATTCGAACGTCTTAGAGTATCTGTATTTGGTTTATATGTTAAACCCAATACTGAAATTTTCTTGTCTTTCAGTTCATATTTGAAATGTTCATCAAGAATATTTAATTCCCACCATTTATGATCATCATTGCTATCAATTACAGAAGATAAAAGTGGCATAGTTTTTATAGAATTTAAGAATTGTAAATCTCTTGCTAAAGTTCCTCCAGAAAATGCAGATCCGGCATTAAGATATGCTTTATATCCTATTCTTGAGTCAGATTTAAGTCCTAATTCTACATCACGAACATTTGCTCCTGTTTTTTCACAAATTGTTGCTATCTCATTTATAAAAGCAACTTCTGTCGCTAAGAATGAATTTAAAGCATGTTTTGTCATCTCTGCTGATTCAGGAGACATCCAGATAATATTACAATCTGGATTAATACAGAATTGACCTAATAATTTTACAATAGTTTTATTACCTTTCTCATAATCATTTATTCCAACAATTATTCTTTCAGGATTATTAAATACTGCTATTGCTTTTCCAAGACGAAGATTTTCTGGTGAATAAGCAAAATGTACATCTTTTTTGAACCAATACCAATTTCTATATTCTTTTTCTAATTTTCTTGTTGAACCTACAGATAATTGAGAAGATATTATAACAATAGTTCCATTTGCAACATAGGGAAAAATAGACATTATTTGTCGTTTTACATATATTTCATCAGCATTATCATTATCGTCAACTAGTGTATCAAATGTTATCCATATAATTTGAGCATCTTTTAATGCAGATTGAATATTTGTTGTAAAATGAAGATTATCATATAATTTTAATTTTATAAGTTCATCTAAATGAGGTTCTTGTATTGGTGAAATTCCTTTATTTAAATTATTTACAATATCCTCATTTGGATCGAGACCAATAACATTATATCCCTTATCTGCAAGACACGCTGCTGTTACACATCCAAGATGCCATAATCCGAATACACATATTTTCATCATCTTACCTCTAATAACCACTCATTTTGTTCTAAATATCTTAATGTATCAACAATACTTTCTTTTATTGTATATAAAGGTTTCCATCCTACATTTCTTATTCTTTGACAATCAAGAAGAATCATTGGATTATCTCCCACCCAACCACGATTTCCACCCGAATAATTTATTTGTGGATTTATATTCATGTATTTACAAATTATTTTAATAGAATTGTTCACTTCAATATATTCATCTGTTCCAAGATTATATATATTTATTTGTTTATTATAAAAATTATTTGTTGCAATTAACATTGCATCTATACAATCTTTCACATTTAAGTAAGACTTCTTTTGTGTTCCGTCTCCTAGAACATTCAAATAATATGGGTGTTTTTGTAACTGTTTTACGAAATCAAAAATATGTCCGTGTGAATATCGATTCCCTAATATTGACACAAACCTAAATATCCAGGATTGCATACCGAATCCTACACAATAGGATTGTATTAAAGCCTCACCTGCAACTTTTGATGCACCATATAAAGAAGTCTGTATTGGAAATGGAGCATCCTCTGGGGTGGGTATTACGGAACTCTCTCCATATACAGAACCTGTTGAAGAAAATGCTATCTTACTTATATTATTAAATCGCATTGCTTCAAGAACATTAAATGTTCCGATAGTATTTTGCAATAAGTCTTTACCTGAATGTTCTATTCCATGTCTAACATCTGCATTTGCTGCTAGATGGAAAACAAAATCACATTTAGACATAGACACTGTCAGAAATTCAGTGTCTAATATATCTCCTGTAATTATCTTTAAATTTGGATTCTTTTTTGCTTCTTTTAAAAATTCTAACATTCCAGTCGAAAAATTGTCATAAATAACAACTTCATTACCGTCTGAAAGTAATCTATCAACAAGATTAGATCCTATAAATCCTGCTCCACCTGTTACAAAATATTTCATATATCCTCTATTATTTACAACTAAATATCCTTGATAGTATTTATAGTTTTCTTATAAATCTTTCCAAATTTTTTCTTTATATATATTATCTATTTGTTTTTGCCTACGATTATTTATTTCGAATAATTTTAGTGGAATCAATATTAGATCTCTATCAAACACAATATAATAATTTACCATCATCATATATAAAGCCATAATGAATGATGCTTTAAATCCAACAAATCCATCTTTATACCATTTATTTTTTATAAACATATATATAAAATGATGAATTAAAGTTGGAAACATTATAAGAATATAATAAAAATCTGATTTATCTTTTTTATACCATTTAGATTGTAATTTTATTGATCTTAGGTGTTGATTTTTAAAATTCGACAATGCATATTTATTGGGAACATAATGATTCATGTATTTATCATAAGAAAGATATGATATTTTTCCATCAATTATTGCTTCTTCCATTATTGTTCTACCAAGATTATATCTTAATTTTTCTCTAAGAATTAATCTTGGTTGATAATCAGGATAATATACATATTTTGTCCATCTTTTTTCTTCAAAATCATAATAATTTCGTCTTACAAAAGAATAAGCAACATATTTATCAGAATTAAATTCCTTAATAAATTTCTGAAGATCTTCTGAAAGTGTTTCATCTGCGTCGATCTGCAATATCCAATCATATCTTGCTTTTGATAGAATCGTTGTTCTTTCTTTAGCAAAACTTCCAGAGAACTTTTGTACATATATTCTTTCTGTATATTTTTTACAAATATCAACTGTTTTATCTATACTACATCCATCTAAAATTATTATTTCATCAACAACATCCTTAATACTATCAAGACATCTACCAATATATTTTTCTTCATTCTTTGTTATAATACAAGCACTTATTTTACACATATTTATTTGAAATATTTATTAATTTTTTATGTTTTAAATCTCTCAGCATTGAGTAAATATATTTCGCAACAAAATTAGTATTAATTTGTTGTCTAAAATATTTTACTAAAATACTTGTTATGATACTTACAGTTGTATAATTTTTTCTATATGCTTTCAAATTTTCTACTGTAAGATGAATATAGCAGTTTCTACATATTACTTTAAAATATGTTCTAAATGATTTTTGTGTCATATTTCTGTATTCTGATATTTGATCACATTTTGAACACTTTATTTTTAATGTATATATATTTTCTGGAAAGGATGAAATTATTTTAGAATCAACAATATTTCCATAATTTATATGTTTGTTTTCATCAGTAAAATTTTCAACATAAATACTTATTTCTTGATACTTCTTATCACTCATTTTCGTCAAATTTATTAGTGGAAACCCGTTAACCATATGTTTAAATTCATCCTTTATTAGTCTATTGGAAACAGCATATTTATAGATTTGAGAAAATGGATATGTTCTTATCATTACCAAATTGACTCCATATTCTGGATAAGATTCTATAAAATCAACTGACTCCTTAATCGTTTCCTCTGTCTCTTCCAGATCTCCAAGAATTATATTCCCCTGAATATTTATTTTAGCTTCGTATGTTAATTTCAAAGCATTCCCTATTTGGAATTTAGTAATATGTTTTTTCATACTTTTGAGTATCTTATTACTCATACTTTCGATTCCATAACTCATCATAAAAAGTCCAGAATCTCTTAGTGTTTCTAGTATATTTTTATCTACATCTGAAACTCTAAAATTTGTCCACCACTTCAATTTATATTTTTTAATTCTTTTTGCAAATTCATACATTCGTTCTTTATCAAATGAAAATAATTCATCTGAAATACTTAAATAATTTATATTATATTTATTTATTAAATATTCTATTTCAAAAAATACATTATCTAAAGATCTCTGTCTGTATTTGCTTAAAGGATGATGATAACAAAAAGTGCAATTGAATGGACACGATCTTGATGCCATTATATATCCGGGACGAACATCATCTAAAATAGAAAAGAAATGGTTTTCACTTGGACTAAATAATTTCATATATTCTTCATATTCAAATCCTTCATAATCTGGTATTGGCACTTTGTCTAGATCTTTTATTGGTATTCTGTCTTGTGTTAATATATATTCATTATCTTTAAAATATGCTATACCTTTGATCGAAGATTTATCTTTATTATTTATTATAACATCTGCGAGTTCTACAATTGTTTCTTCTCCTTCCCCAATCACACCAAAATCTATATTTTTTATGCCCCAACAAGTCACTTTTGGGTTCGATGTTACAATTGCTCCACCAACAATAGTAATTATGTTCGGTTTTATATTTTTTGCTATTTCTAAAACAACATTTATTTCTTTATAATGAACAGACATTCCACCAGTACACAACACGTCTATATTATTTTTAATAATAGAATCTAACAACTGTTTTTCTATCGATTCTTCATAATGATTTGGATTTAAGCAGAAAACATTATATCCTTTCTTTTTCATACAAGAAGATATTATTGATAATCCGAAATAAAAATCATACATTTTACCTTTTTCTACATATTTCGGAAAGACCAACAGAAAATTCATTTTATTACTCCCAAAATATTACAGTAGGATTTATATTTTCAATTACATCCTTCTTAATTTCTTCATTGTAAATTCCTGCTTTTAAAATAACTATCGGTGATTCTTGTTCTCTTAAAACTTCAGGAGATTCTACAAACAGATCAGTTCCGTATAATCTCTTTCCTTGCTTCAATTTACTATTATCAAGAATAGATATGATTTTAGATCTATTTAGACCAAAACTTAAAAGATATTGTGTAAATATGTGTGCTCCAAAAAGATAAATTGGTGAATCTGTTGTTCTGATTCTTCTATTAATTTCTTCAACAATATGATAATAACTACTGATAAAACTCATAAATATTTCTTTATATTCCAAATACTTATTTTTTGGTATTATTATTTTTATATTTTCTGATTTTTCGACAACATAATAGATACTGTGATCAAGATATTGTACTTTCTCTATAATATTAAATCCATTCTTTGTAAGCATGTAATCTAAATGAAAATCTGTCAGCATTACTGTATGTTCAAAATTCACAGAATTTGTATATTTCCTTCTTACCCACAGTTCTATATTTGGATATGCAAATATAAGTTTTCCACCAACAGATAGAATCGAAAATATCTTTTTTAAGAAAATTTGTGGGTCATAACTATGTTCTAAAACCTGTGAAAATACAATTGTATCAAACTTTTCATCTGTCTTAAAATTATCATCAAAGAAAGATGATATTAATTTTATTTTATATTCTCCATTATATGTTGGATTTGGTTCAACAATAGTCCATTTTATATTTTTTCCTTTTGAAATTACTTTTTCTGCTAATCTTCCTTGTCCTCCACCTATTTCTAAAACATTAGAATGTTTATGTTCTGTTATGAATGAGGCAAAATTCTCGTAATAACTTTCCCATGTATTTCCTATTCCATCAACATGTTGTGATTGATAAATTATTTCGAGTGGAATTAATTCTGTCAATTGAATAATTCCAGTTTCTGGATCTATTTTCCATACCATATCTGCGAATATATCTTCTTTAATATCTTGATCTGTACAACCCAAAAATACTGGGAACTTCTTTAATGTAACCAAATTTTCTAAGTTATCTTTTCCTGTTAATATTGAATTTTTTCGTTCTATTAATTTCACTTTAATTCCTCAAACAACATATATTTTCCGAGATAATATAAAAGTTTTGAATATGGGTCATGATGAAGAGCAGCAATATTTAAATATATAAGTGCTGTCATTATTCTAACTTTTTTATAATTATACCCATTAACATTTAACCAATTCATAAAATATTTTTCACAGTCTACAAGAATCTGCTTCCTATAAAAATCATATTTTATTTCTTTTTCATTACATTCAATAGAGAACATATTTTTGGCAATTAATTCATGACAAATTATAAGACCATGATTAAGTTTTGCCAAATCATAGTAGATATCTCCTGTTTCTAAATTTCCTCCGAAATCCTGTCTCCAATCTAAGAATGTAAATTTATTATCTTTGTTTAATAATATATTTTCAAAGTGAAAATCTCCATGATATCTTCCAGGAACACCTTCTGCGATCCAATTCCAGTCTATACTTTCAAATAGATCTGATATCGGTGGAACATATATTCCATTTATATACTCAAATTTGTCTTCTATACCAAATGTTTTATAAAATAATTTTATTCTTTCTATACTTTTTGTTTTATAAAAATTATTACATATCTCGTAAAAAGATTCATAATCTATATTATAATTCTCTTTCCAAAATTCTTTTGAATATTTTAGAAGGTTTGCAAAAAGTGGTATTGTTATTATTTTAGATAATATTTCTCCTTCAACTTTATTATAAACATACATATTCGATCTTGAATCAGTAATTTGCGGAACATATTCTTTAATATCTGAATTTGCTCTCCTTACACGATTTTCTATAAATAATTTATTGTTTGAAAATTTAATTACTTTTCCATTCACGAACCATATTGCTTCATCTGGTTTCTCTAAAATACTTGGGGAATTTGGATCATGAAATACTCTTCGTGTAAAATCTAAAGATTTTAGATTTCCAGTATCACACCATTCAAATTCGTGTGCTTTTATTCCCTTCAGTAATAAAATGTTTAAACCATATGACTCTCCTTTTGAGATTAGTTCTTCATCATTATACTCCATTGCTTCCCAGAATTCTTTATAATCATAAATTCCTGCTAATCCAATATATGGTTTATGATTTTCTAAATATTCCCGACCTTTCTCAACTATTTTTTCAACCCCTCCTAAAATAACTTTTATAGTTCTATATTGTTCTAAATCTTTAAATTGTGCATATCCCATCCAATTTTCGGTTGGTTCTGGAGTAATTTCATGTACTAATGTATCACACGAATGAAATATAAATGGTTGTTGTAAATGTTCTTTACACTTTAAAAGTGTATAACCAAGTCCTGAACCATCTCCTTCATATTTATCAATATCAACAAATGTAAATTTCTTTTCAGGATATGCTAATTCAAGATAGTCTCTTACAAGATTTCCTTTATATCCGAGAGCAACAACAAATTCTGTATCATCTGGATAGTGTTCAATGATATATGATATAACAGGTTTATTATTTATTGATATAAGACTTTTATTGAGACATTTTGTCAAATGTATTAATCTTGAACCTGTACCTGCTGTTGGTATAAAAACTTTCATATATTTATTCCTCTTTTATAATCGTCTTCTAGTCTTACAACATCGTCAATTTCAGGTGTACTTGCTTCTAAATATGTAGTATCTTCTAATGCTTCCATTCTATGAATAATATTTTCTGGTATTGTTATCAATTCATTTGGTCTAAATATTCTTGAAAAACACTTTTTACCAGATGAACCAATATAGATTCTGAGTTGTCCACTTAAAACATATATTGTTTCAACTTTTTTTGTATGATATTGTAAACTACATCTTTTTCCACCATACATAGTAATCTTTTTTACCATAAATCTCATATTTTTTTCTATAATTTCTTCTTTTCCCCAAGGTTTTTCGATAATCACAATTTCACCTGTTTATATTCTTTATCGTATTTCCATCGTAAATTTACAAGTTTATCAAACAACGTTCTGTTACTATAAAAGTCTTTCTCACACTTTTCAATTTCTGAGTAATACTCTTTTGGGAGTTTTGCATAAAGTATAAATGTTCGACTTAATCCTAATATCTCTTTTGCTGAAATTTGTGGCATTTTAAGAACAGATCCACTTGTAAATGTTTGCATTGGCTCGTTTCCAGTCATATATCCTTCTTTTATACAAAATTCTGTTAATTCTTGTCCAGGAAGTGGTTGAAATATTGCGACTGAATTTATTGTTGCATTTATTCTTTTACATAAATTTATTGTTTTAAATATTTCTTCCCTTGTTTCTGTTGGAAATCCTATCATAAAATATGCGCCACTTCGAATATTATATTCGTTCATAAGATCATAAGCTTTTATAATAGATTCTGTTTTTGTCTTTCTATTACATATATCAAATAAAATCCTTTCTGAGCCAGATTCTACACCTAAACTAATCTGATAAAATGGTGCTCCAAATGAATTCAAGACTATAATATTTTCCTCAGTTACAGTTTCTGGTCTTGTCTGAATGAGAAAAGGTTTCTTTATATCTATTGCATAATTTGCTGCAAATTCCTTTAGGAATGATTTAGAATGACATAAGAAACATTCATCTACAAAGTTACATATGTCTATATTCCTTTCTCCCATGATCTTCCTGAAGGTCTTAAATGATGATTCTATTGGTCTTTCACATACATATTTGCCTAATCCCTTATAGACTTTCTTTATTGCACTGTTACCACAATATGAACAATTATATGGACACCCACGTGCAACTTCCATCAATAATATATTTACCATCTGTCCATCAAATGGGTATGTAAAATATCTGTTGTCAAATAGAGAATAATCAGGTTCATTATTCCACAATTCTTTACAATCTAAAAGTCTTCTTCTTGGATTTCTTATAATATCTCCACTATTTCTATAATAAAAATATGTTCCTTCAATATTATCCATAGCATATCTTCTTTCAAAATTTATTAAAATTTCTTCGAATGTTTTTTCCCCTTGTCCTATACAAACAAGATCAAAAAGACCAGTTTTTATGACTTCTTCTGGTTTTAAAATAGAATGAATTCCACCAATTAAAACCAATGTGTTTTGTGGAATAAATATCTTTGGAAAAAATGACATAAGATATTGAAAATCACAAGACATAGATGTTATTGCAATAATGTTTGGTTTGAAGCTATTTATTTTTTGTTGTAAATCCCATAATAATTGTTCTTCTGGATATCTTTTCTGATTTACATTGATGTATCCGGGTTTGAATCCTCCTGTTAATTCTTTATCTTCAGATGCATCTTGTTGTTTTTCATAATTTGTTGTATCAAAATAAGATATTGACCACCCACGACTTTTTGCAATTCCGCTAAGAATAGGAATTGATGTAGGAATTGAAGCACGATTTGCAGTATTTGGAAAGAGAAATAAAATATTATTCATTAAGTCCTCAACATAAATTGTATATAGAAGTATATAAATTAATTTGTTTTTATATCATATTGAAATTAAACAAATATCTTAAAATAGAATTTTTTATATGTATTTTAAGTTCATTATCAAGATTTATACCATATCTTTGTAATTCTGTTTTTGCTTTGTTTTTCAATATATTAAATTCATAACTCGAAAATATATAGTGTCCAGATAAAATTACTCTCTCAATATATGTTGTTTTTGTATTTGATGATACCCATCTTCTCCAATTATTAGATTCATACGAAAGTTTTAAAAATTCTTCATATAAATCATTCAAATTATATTTTTTAAGAATATCAATTAAAGCTATTGTTTCTTGATTTGCAAATTCAGGAGCAACATTTGCAGCGTGAATTCCAAGTTTTGGATGAATAATTAGAGATGGATCAGATAAATAATCAGTATTGTGCTCCTTTACCATAATATCATATTTTTCACACAGATTTATTACATTTTTTATTTCTTTATAATTTTCATCAAAATTTCCTACATTTTTTCTGTCCATTAATTTTGTCCCAGTTTGTACAACAACAAATATTGGAAGTGGGAGTTCATTAATCTTACAACATTCCTGCACATTCTCAATTGTATATTTAAGATCATCTAAATTTTGTATCGTGCCACTCTGTTCTTCACTTCCAATTTCATATGATACTGTTTTTCCATATTTTTTTGCTATTTCACCACAATATTTATATAATTCACACATCCTTCTCATAGATTCATTTATATTTATCTTGTTGTGTACATCAACACTTGTATCTATGTGTATAAGATCGAATCCAGATTCTATATCTACTTTGAATGATCTTTTTGCAGTATCCATAACTTCATCCAAAAGAAGTTTTTGTTCTTTTTCAAAAAGATTTTGCCACAATCCTCCATGATCCCTACATAATATTATGTTATTATTTTTATCATTTTCTTTCACATATTTTGCGAATGTTTCTGTTGTCCAATTATTAACATATCCGCCACCAAATTGTGCAGATTCTATCTGTCTTCGACTTGCAATCATCATTAATGGTATATTATAATTGTTAGCAATTTCGATGGTTGCATCAACACAATTTTTTGACATTACACCTATACCTAAAAGAGTACAGTGTTTATCATTAATAAAAGATCTTAATCTATTATTGAGCATCATATAACCATTCTCCTGAATATTTTAGCTTCGAATTTGGTAATTCTTCTGGATTATATGGTTCAAAAAATTTCTCCATTATATGTAAACAGGCTTCTGCTACTGCTCTGTTTCCACCTGTTCTTTTCGTCACGAAATTAGCATACTTCCAAGCATTTGGATCAGAATGACTTGGTGCAATAGAATACCCAACTTCTCTAAATACATAATGATCAAATATTCCATCTCCCATATAGATTACTTCCTTTGGATCAAAGAAATCTTTTATCCACTTTATACGGTCTATTGTACTAACTAAGAATAAAGGATATCCCATATCTTCTACTATTCTTTTTTGTGTTATTTTATATCCTTTCTTATCTCCAGTTACAAATATTATATTTTTAATATGTTGTTTTAAAAGAGATAGAGCATCATTATCGTCTGCTCCAAAAACCTTCATTACTTTACCTTCTTCTGTATAAAAAAATTGTCCTGTGGTCATTACACCATCAACATCGAGTATAAATGCTTTCGGGATCATTATTATTTTCACATCCTCTTTTCATAGAAACACTTAGAACATATTTTTATTGAAAGGAAACTACTGAACCATCCAGGTTTTATTGTATGTTCTTCACATAGTGGTCTCTTACATTTATTACATTTGTGTATTGCATCATTTTCACATTCATAACACTTCTTTATCATTTTCTTCCTTTCCTAAAATTTCTTTTATTTTCTTCCATTTGTTCAAATGAGATTATTTCATTTTTTTCTACACTTTCTGATTTGTGTTTTGTATTTCTTTGCATATGATATTATTATATTATTAATATATAAAAATAATTTGTTTTTCAGTTTCCTAAAAAACACAACAGATGAAACATAAATATTAAAATATAGATATGATTCTATTTTTATTCGTATTTTATTACTCATACTTTTCCAAGGATTTTTTAATATTTCATAATGTTTGTCTCTTCCTTTTCTTAATTTTTCAAAATTTGCATTAGAATTAATATCTAATTCTTTTATTCTACTCTTCCAAAATAGTGGTATATCTTCGATACCAATTTTCAAATCAGTTATATTTTTTTTATTTCTAAAACTATAATATCTTGCTGAAGGATTGATATTCACCCATCCCTCTCTATATTTTGAATATCCATAAGCTATTTTTATATTATTTTCAAAAAACCCAGGAGGAATAAATAATGGTGGAACTTGATCTGGTGTTATTTGAGTTGGTCTTCTAAATGTATTTGAATGACCATCAAAGTGTGAACACATTTCTTTTTTTGGAGATATTATTAACTGATTTGGTGTATCAAAAAATTTATCTAAATCTTCTGCTCTTACTATTCTTTCATTTCTCAAATTGTGTGTACAAAACCAATACTTCAAAAGATCTCTATGAAGTATTTGACCAGACATATAAAATCCTCTTGGTAAAATACAAACAAGTGCTTCATCTGTATCTTCTATAATATTAGCCATATCAAAATAATATGCATCATTTTTATTACAATACTCAGAAAACATTGTATAAAATATCGAAACAAACTTATGTTGTTTTTTGTATTCACTTGCTTTTTTTATTATTTGATGTATGTATTCTATATCGTTTATAATCATTGGATGATCATTATTTGGTGTATAAAATATCCATTCATCATCCAATTTACAAATTTCATTAATAGTTTTACAATATTCTTCTTGAGTATCTGATCTATGATCTATAATTTCTGCTTCTGGAAATATTTCTCGAGCATATCTCAAGAAGGGTTCTCTGTCTTCTTCTTTTGCTACATCGAATTTAATAATAACATTTGACCAGGGAAATATTTTATAACTCGCAAGACTATATTTTGTAATATCGAGCTTACTTGGCATTTTATATATAGAATTACCATTTCTTATATTCTGTATAGATTTAACTGTATCATTTGTCAATGGAGAATCTATAATATAAACATCAAAATATAAAATCATAAAAATCACTCAATTGATTGACAACCTTCTACAAAAATACATGGATATCCAATTTTTTCATACTCTTTATTCTTTATCAACTTTAAAAAACTTTTCCTTTTTTTGTTAAAATATATAATATTTATTTTTTCTTCTATGACATTTCCTAATACAAATTTTTGAATATCATCGAAACAACACCCATACCAGTTACCATTTGGTGCAATAAAACATTCATTATTAATTCTTGAAATATTTGGACACTTATAATTTGAAGGATTATGATTTAGTTCTTTTATAGTATTTCGTTCTGACCAAGCATGAACACCATTTGATTGAGTTAGTGTATCAAGTTTAGGATCTAATCTTGGTTTCCATATTTCACTTATTAAATTAAAATCATCTACAAGTTCTGTAGGATCAATATCATTTTTTATTGCTATTGGATATTTTCCAAATTTATCATGTATTTTTTTAGAATAATTTGCAAATGTTAAACATATAACTTGAATTCTTATTTTAGAGTTATTTTCTTTTCTGATATCAATAAAATCAAGTATATTTTTTTCTATCATTTTGTATGACATACCTTTGACTTTAAAGTATGATTGTTCATCATGACCATCGATATTTACAGTTATTTCATCTATTAATCTTTCTTTTATTATAATACTACTTTTTTCTTTTGTGAAATTTCTAAAATTTGTATTCAATGATACTAAGACTGTTGGAATACTTTGTTTAATGTATCTCAATATTTCAATAAAATCTGGATTTAACAAAGCATCACCATTTTCGCCAACTGAAAACATTTTCACATTATGATTTTCTTTAAATTCTTCAGATACAACTTCATCTACTATTTTTCTTACAGTATCTATTGGCATATTATGTATTCCTTTTTCTTTTCCTCTTGTTTTTGGGCAATAAATACAATTCGCACCACATAGTGTTGATAATGATAAATTAATATTCTTAAGTCCCATATCAGTCAATTTTAATACTATTTTTTTGATATAAAATTTTTTCCATTGATTTAAATATTTAGTTCTATATAATTTTTTTAAGTTTGTTAATATATTCATTAAAAATCCTCATATACTTTTATGTATTATTAAAAAGTCTCTTTTAAGTAATTTTAGATTTTTTTGATACTGAAAAATCATTTTTATTAATTTGTATATAACAGATAATCTCCAATATGAATATTTTGTTTCTGAAAGATAAATAGATTTTGCCAATAAAGTTGCACCATAAATATCTCTTACTCCAAATTCGGTACAATCATATATTGTTCGTCTATAAAATAGATAGTTGATTATTTTTATTAATTTTGGAATTTTCATTCGATTTTTAATTTTTTCTGATTTTTGTATAACAATATTAAAATCTATATTATTTTTATTTGAAATATTTTTACAATAATCTATCATCTCATTATAGAATAGAGGAGATATTTGTGATAGTGCGTGTACTAATTTGTCTTCAAGTTTTATATCTAAAAAATTATTATGTAAAAATGATGATTTTAAATAACAATCATAATTTCCTATAGGAATTGAACCAATTTTTTCAATACCGGCCAAAGAATCATGAAATGGAATATCATTTTCAGAATAAAAATCATCTAATATTTTTGATTTCAATTCACAAGAACCTGATGTTCCAATACTATGATGAGATGCCCCAGAAACGAAAATTGGTTCTTTAAGAATAACAAATTTACCTACTATTGATGCTATTGCAATTGCTGAATAAACATCTGGAGTTATAGATAAGAAAAATTTTCCCCCTTTATTCCTTGCATGATTTATTATTTCTATATCTACAAATCCTCCTGTAGATATGCTTGGTAAATCTGAACATATAGCATCATCATCAACAAGCCACTTTTTTATCCATTCATGACCATCTCGAAATTCATATCCTTTGTTCAAAGATATAATTAAACGATTTGCTTCAATTGTACTATTTATCCATCCATATGTATTTCTTATTGATGTAATTGCTTGAATATTAGTCTCTTTAATTATTTTATTAACAGTAGACAATGCTCCAGGCATTAATCCATCATCATCTCCCAAAAGTGTTACCCATCCATTTTTAACATGACTCAACGCAAATTCCCAATGTGTAGACATACTTAATCGCTTTCCTGGATTAATATATTTAATTCTGGGATCATTAAAAGAATCTACAACATCTTTAGTATTATCTTGACTAAAGTTATCACTTACAATAATATCAAAATTATCATAATCTTGAGTTACAACTGTTCTCAAAGTATATAATAAAGTATCAGGTCTTTCACGTGTTGGTATGATTATAGTAAATTTTATATTTCTTTCTTTATTCATAGTAACCTTTTTAAATTATCTGACCATAATTTTAGTTTTAAATTATCTGGAAAATATTTACTAAAATGAAATACAGATCCTTTTGATTCTTCTAATAATATATATTTTTCATATTTATTAATATTTTTTAAATCTATATTACCATCTTCTTTATATACATATTTGTTTTTTTGACATGATAGAAACCATTCATCTGGTGTATTTCCAAATATTGATTTAAAATCTATTATATGTTTTTCTTTTGTTATAATTTTGTCATAATATTCATTTAGACAAATTATTGTATTTTCTATTGAATATTTTGAACGAACAAATAAAATAGCATTATTTCCTATCTTTCTTCTTTCAATTGGATTTTCTGATAAAAACTCAACTACTTCTTTAAATTCTTTTGGAGAATTTACAATAAATCCTGTTTTTTTATTCTCAATTATACATGATTCTGCTGGATTATTTAATACAATTGGAACTATACCAACAGACATTGCTTCAATAAGAACATTTTCTGTTGTCCCATAATGTTTAGGATTTAGCAAATATGCCAAAACATTTATTTTTTCAAATTCAGAATAAATATCTGGAACAAATCCTGTAAATTCAAATCTGTCAGATTGTTTTTCTAATATATCTCTATTTAATGGATTTCCTATCATTTTGACTTTAAAATCTGGAATATCAATTTCATTTATAAACTCTGAATAATCTGGATGAAGTTTTGCGAAGTTAAAACTTCCTGCATATCCAACTAATATTTTGTCTTTATTATTTGTATTATATTTTTCTTTGAATCCTCCACTTGTATGAACAACTCCAAATTTATTTTTGTCAACTAATTTTAATATTTCTTCATTTTTATATGAACATTCTGTTGTGAAGATGAATTTATCTGAATCTATAATTAGTTTATTTGGAATAATTGGATTATATAATCCATTGTTATGATTACAAACAAGAAGTCTCATTGGAGGAAAATTTATATAACATAGATATTTAATTAATATAGGATGATTCCAATATTCTAAATGAACAATATCAGTTTCTTTAATTAATTTTTCAACTTCGTAAACTGATGGATTTTCTATTACATTTCCATATTTATTTATTATATTTATAAATTGTCTATCTTTTGATTTTTCTAAACAAATGATTGTATGTTTGAAATTTGAATAATGTGATGATTGTTCAACAAGACCACTTAAAAATTTTCCCACTCCTCCGCCAAGATGAGCAGTGATATGTAATATATTTATCATAATTTATCTCAAATTAAATTGGTTTGCATATTCTTTCCATTCTTTATTTCTTTCTATTATTTCTTTAAATTTATTGTAATTTTTAGTTATAATATATTTTGGTTCATTAAGATACTCACATATTTTTGCAAAAAAGTAATAAGCAAATGCATGATTTGGATATTTTTTTATAATATCTTCAAAGAATAATTTTGCAATTTTATAATTCCTATTTTTTATATTATAATTATTAACAAAATTTATATCTAAATTCATAAGATAAACATATTTTTCTATTTTTTCTGGATCAACTGTATGAGTTTTTATATTTGCTTTTGAAATTATGTGATTTTCCATATTATTACTCAAAAGATAATTATTTTCTACACATATGTCATATAGTCTGCTACCAACAACTGGTATAGCTATTGCAACATGAACCCAATCGAATCCTATATTTTTAAGCATATTTAATGTTTCTAATCTGTGCTCATCTGTCTCCCCTGGGAGACCAATCACAATAAATGCTTTAATTCGAATATTATTTTTTCTTAAAATATTAACAGCAGGTTTAATCATATTAACTATATGAGGTTTATCGATTATATTCTTTAAAACATGATCAGAACCAGATTCTACAGCTAATGCAATCAGATTTGTTCCAGCTTTTTTTAATAATTCTCCAATTTCTTCATCTATTGAATATACAGCAAGACCATTTGGAAATTCTAGTTTTATATTAAATTGTATCAATTTTTTTAATATTTCTTTTGCTCTTTTTTTATTCAAAAGAAAATTATCATCTTCTATTATGAGTGTTGTAAGATTATGATTTTTTATCATATTCTTTACTTCTTTTATCACTCTATCAATACTCATGTATCTTACTTTTTTCCCATGTAATTTTCCATTCGCACAAAAAACACAATTGAATGGACATCCTCTTGATGTATGAATTGACATTTCTACTTTTTCTATATTGTTTGAAAATACTTTATCTAATGAACGACCATTATAATCACTAAGATTTATTATATTGTAATCAAACTCTGGAATATCATCAAGATTATGAACAAATGTATTTATAGGAACTTTGCCTTCTTTTAATGATTTTCTACTGATTAATGATTTATGTTCAGTATTTGAATTTAATAATTCTCTCATAGGTATTTCGCCTTCACCATAACATATCACATCAATATTTTGAAAATCATTTAATATCTTTTTGTATAGATTGGTTGGTAATCCTCCTCCTACAACAACAAGAGTTGAGTTTGAATATTCTTTTACAACACTCGAAATTATATTAAGGTAATTATAAGAAGTATCAAATAACGCAGAAATTGCTACAACATCAGGTTTATATATTTCTAATTTATTTTTTAATAAATTTATATTGTAGCATCCATGATTTTTTATCTCAACATTAAAATCAAATAGTTGTGATTCTGTGTTTTTGATATTATGTTTAATATATGAATCTATAGATAATATACCATAAGGTATTGTAAATGTTGGTAATGTATCTGTTATTGAATTTTCTTTATGATAAAAATATGGTGGAATTATATATAATATTTTTGTCATTGTTACTCCATATTTGCATGAACATCAATCCAACCAAGTCCAAGTTCTACATTATCTATAATTTTTAGATCTTTATATTTAATATATCGTGTAAGTAATTCGTCATAGGAAATCCATTTATTCTCTGGCAAAAATTTTGCAAATTCTCCACTCGAATATTCGGGATTATTCATTTGATTTCTCAGTTGAAATTTTGTGTAACCTGAAACATATAACCACGAAAATATTTCGAAATAATCCTTTCTTGATATTTCAAATGAAACAAATTTTGGTTTTTCTTGTACAAATAATTGTTTTGCAACAATTGAATCACAACCTTCTATATCAACTTTCATATAATAAGGTACACCAAATTCATGAAACAATTCATTTATATTTATAGATTCTACACTAATACGATTTGATATAGAACCATCACTTTCTGCTATAACTTTAAAACAACTACTCCAATCTGATTTCATTTTATGAATATAAAAATTCATATTCTCAATTTTATCAGATACAACTTTATTTAAAATAGTAAGTTTTCCAGATTTAATTTCAGATTTGAATTTTTTTAATCCTTCTTTTACTAATTTTGGATTAGCCTCAATTGCAACAACATCAAACCCTTTTTTAAGATAAAACTCTGTATCTATTCCATTATGAAATCCTAAATCAAAAACTAAATTATTCTTTATCATTTTAATGTTCTCTCTGATGGTATTGCATAAATTACTGCACCTGTTCCACACCAACTGTGCAATCTAAAATAATATATATAATTTTCAAGAGATTCAATTAGTGATAATGGGATTTGCCACAATCCCTTTCTATTATGATAACATGTAGTTACTATTATTGGTCGATATTTTATTATAGTTTTTAATCCTCCCATAATAACATCATCTTCATTTCCTTCTGTATGTATCTTGATAAATGATGGCTTAATATTTAAATCATCAAGTTTTTCTATTTGTATTTTCTTATTTCCCAAGTCACTTAATTGTGAAGAATAATCTAATCCACAATAAAATCTCTTCATTTCTTTCTTCTTTCCAAGAGCTTTTTGAGATATACATATATTATAATTATTCATCTTACTTCTCATATTTTCTAATAATACATACATATTTTGTATATCTGGATCAATTATATATATAAAATTAAATTTATTATTTATTATATTCATAAATTTTATTGTAACCTCTCCATGATGCGCACCAATATCTATAAATGTTTCATTGTTATTTAGAATCGAAATTATTTCAGGTATAAAGTATCTGTTATCATTTGTTATCGGTGCATCTTTGAAAATCCATTCTTCTCTTAAAGTATGCCAAGCAATAAATTGTAAATAATATGCTCTTGAAATATTATCATTTAATGTGCTCAATACATACTTGATATTATCTATATCTTTTTCACTTAACGATCCTGTAACCCAACCATTATTTAGTGGATGTATATTTTGATATAATAATGTAATGTCATAGAATGGAATTACATCATCGAATCCCATCTCATTTAGATAATCTTCAATTTCATTATATGGACTTGTGACAATACAATTTATAATTCTACATGATTTTTTGACAGATGTTGAAACTATTTCTGGATGTATAACAGATATTCCTTCCCAATATGGATCTTTTTCACATTGTGAAGCATTTTTATCTATGACAAATAAAAATGGAATATTTAATTTGTTAAAATATTCTTTTGCCATTTTTCCAAGATTTCCTGCACCATATAGTACTATTGGTTTATCAATTTTTCTATATACATATTTGAACATATTTATATCTTTGTAGATTACATCCAATAATTTGTATGACACATTTACATCTGGTAATTCATTTATCATAGATGATTCAATCCTTTGTTATTTAACAAATTTTTCAAAATTTCATTCTTATATGGTTCAATATTATCTGGCATACAATATGTGAGTTGTCCACAATTCTTACATACATCAATTTCTTTTCTTTTTCCAACCAAATTATTATATTGATAATAAAATAGAATAGGAGTATTCCAAACTTCTTTCATAGTCTGACATCTGATATCTCCAATTATAAGTTTTCTTTCCCAATCTAAAAAACACAAGCTGACAGAACCATCAGAATTAATAGATATTGAATAAAAAATATACGGACATATATTTGTATTAGAAAGTTCATTATTATATATTCCTTTTGTTGTGTTTATTTTTATATCTGTATGAGATTCTACATCAAATCCTGACCAACATGGCGCAGTATTTTCAATAAATATCTTGTCACATATATCTCCAAATGTGTCATAGAAATATGTCTTCTCTGTCTCTGATAATCTGTCTCCGACAATTTTTATTACGATTTCACAATTATTTTTTATATCATATAAATTTGTAATATTTTCTACATATTTGTTAAAATCTACATGTATCCCAGTAAAATCTAAAAATTGTTCATCTGACAAACCATTTACAGATATGTTTATTTTATCGAGTCCTGCTTCGATTATTGGTTTCATCCTAAAATTATTAATTAACAATCCATTTGTTGTAGTATCAATATAACTGACATTATCACTATCTTTTGCATATTTTATCATTCTTGCTAGATTTTTATTCAATAGTGGTTCACCATCTTTATATAATCTCAAAACTTTTAGTGGTTTATCAAATTCCTTAAGATCATCAATAATTTTTTTATATAACTCAAAATTCATTTGTCCTTGAAATCTTCCTGTGGTTTTTATTATTTCGTGATCTCCGGTTGGACAAAATTTGCATCTAAAATTACATGAAGAACTTGGATCAACAAATAATATAAATGGTGTTGATAGTGGTATAACTGTTTCTAATCTTGTTCTATTTTCAAGTTCAATTCTTGGAGATATTTTTGCCTTCATTTTAAATTCCATATTTTGTTTCTAAATAATTTCGAAGAGCATCTTTCCAATGTGGTAAAATAATTCCAATTTTTTTCGCCCTCATATTTTTTAATGCTGTAAATTTTGGTCTTTTTATTTCGGTTGAATTTCTTTCAACAGGAATTACTTTTGTATATATGTTCATTATAGTATATATCTCTTTCGTTAGATCATACCATGAACAATATCCTTCATTCACAAGATGATATAAATTATGTATATTTTTATATTCAATTAACTTTAAAATAGCACTACTTAAATCTTCTACATATGTTGGACTAACTGTTAAAGTACAATCAATCTCTATTGAATTGTGTAATTTAGAATCTGCAATTCTATTATCAACAAAATTTCCTTTTCCTTCCTTTGTAAAAATACTATTTAAACCATATAATCCACATGTTCTTATAACAGTAGTATTTTCATACAAAAGAGACGAATATTCTCCGCACAATTTAGATAATCCATACATATTTAATGGATTTGAAACATCAGTTTCTATATATTGGTTCCCTTTTTTGCCATCGAAAACATAGTCTGTGCTGAATGTAATAAATTGTATATTTAAATCTTGACACATTGCTGCCATGTTTTTAACAGCGACACAGTTAATATTAAAAGCATATAGGGAATTATTTTCACATTCTACTACATTATTATAAGCAGCACAATTTATAACAACATCAATTTCATTCTCTTTTAATATATTTATAAATTTTATATTATCTGTAATTTTAATATTTTCAATATCAAATTCTTTTCTTGAGGGTGAAGTTATATTGTGTTTTAATCTTTTTGCATTGTTTATGAGAGAACTTCCTAATTGTCCAGTTTTTCCAACTATTAAAATATTCATATATCATCCGAAATTTTGGTTGCATATTTCATCATCTACATTTCTTGAATCTGAATATAGATCTTTTTGAGAAATAGATGTGATAGGAAGTTTCCACACCAATCCATATCTTTCATCATCATATCTAATTGTTTTTGCACATTCTGGGTGATATTCTTGATTCATATAATATAAAACTATTGTATCATCCTCGAGTGTTTGAAATCCATGTGCTACTTTTTTTGGAATATATAAAATTGAATTATTTTTATCACTGAGATTAAATGACATCCATTTATTGTATGTTTTTGAAGTTTGTCGTAAATCAATTAAGATATCATATATAGAACCTTTTACACATTGTACCATTTTTTCTTCACGATATGGAATATCTTGAAAATGTATCCCCCTTAAAGTTCCTTTCTTTTTATTATATGAAATACTTGTTTGTTTTATTATAAAACTCATCCGCTCTTCAAAAAATATATCAAATATTTTACTATCATATGTTCTTGCAAAAAATCCTCTCTCATCTTCATATTTATCTAATGTTATTAAATAAACACCTTCCATTTTTGTTTCATTAAATTTCATGTATGAATCTTCACCTCTGGTATTAATGTTATTAATTTACAATTCCATTCTTTTGTATATTCAAGTTGTTTTATAATTTCATCTTTTATATTCCAAGGCAAAATTATAATATAGTCTGGTTTGTCTTCTTTTATTTTATTAGGATTGAATATTGGTATGTGTGTTCCTGGTAAATATTTTCCTTGCTTATGTGGACTTAGATCTACAGTATAATCTATGAAATCTGTTCTTATACCACAATAATTTAGAAGAGTATTTCCTTTTGCTGGAGCACCATATCCTATTATTTTCTTTCCATTATTTTTTACTTTTATTAAAAATTGAAGAATATTTCTTTTTGATGTTTTAACTCTTTCATCAAATTTATTATAAAATTCTAAATTATATAATCCAAATAATTTCTCTTTATTAAATAATGATAATACACTACTTTTGATTGGTTTCGAATTATCTTCAATATGTTTGGCATAAATTCTTAAAGATCCTCCATGTGTTAGAAGTTCTTCAACATCAAATATTTCAAGACCGTATTTTAAAAATAATTTGTTAATAGAATATAGAGAAAAATATGAATAATGTTCATGATATATTGTGTCGAATTCATTATGTTCTATTAGTTTTAATAGATGCGGAAATTCCATTGTGATAATTCCACATTTTCCCAATGCCAATTTTAATCCTTTTACAAAGTCAATTAAATTTGGATTATGTGCGAGAACATTATTACCAATAATTAAATCAGGAAGTTTTCCATTATTTCTTAAATTTAATGCATATGATTCATTAAAAAATGTTATATCTGTTGGTATTCCTTTTTTTATTGCTACTTCTGCAGTATTTACTGCAGGTTCCACACCATGAATATGAATATTGTGTTCTTTGAAATATTGTAATAAATATCCATCATTACTTGCAATCTCTATGACATAAGAATTTTCATTAAAACCGAAACGATTAATCATCATTTCTGTATAATTTTTACAATGTTCTAACCAACTTTTAGAATATGAAGAAAAATAAGCATAATCTGACGAAAATATATTTTTTGCAGTTTCGAATTCTTCCAATTGAACCAACTTACATTCTGGACAGACATATAATTCCAATGGATAGTATGGTTCCATTTTATTTAAATCTTCTTTTTTAATATTTGCATTTGAAACTGGTGAATTACCTAATGATAAAAATGATTTCTCTATATCTGTTTCACAAGCTCTACATTTGTACATATTATTCCTCTAATTCCTTTCTCAATTGTATATACCTTTCTATATGTTCTAATCGTTGATTATATACTTCTTCTTTTGTAAATCCTTCAATCAGATATTCATCCATTGTAAATTTTACAGTCTGATTAAAATCTAATACTGGTTTCCATTTTAATATATTTATTGCTTTTGAAACATCAAGACATAAAAGAGTTGCCTCATGTTTTTTATTTATATCATTTTTTATTATATACTTTCCATCTTTATGATATTTGATGATTTCTTCAACAAGTTGTTTTACAGAAACTGTATTTTTATATGATGGAGCAAAATTCCAGGGTGATGAATACTTTTTTCTATAAATATATAAAAGAGATCCAAGTGTTAGATATCCGCTTATTGGTTCGAGTACATGTTGCCATGGTCTTATAGCATCAGGATTCCTAATTATTATTGGTTCATTGTTGTTTAGTGCACACACACAATCTGAAACTATTCTATTTTCCGACCAATCACCACCACCAATCACATTTCCAGCTCTCACAGAAGCAACACTTGCTAATTCTTCCCGATTAAAGAAGGAACGTATATAAGAAGATGTAATTATTTCAGATGCTCCTTTCGATGCACTATAAGGATCTATTCCACCCATAGGATCAGTTTCACGATATCCATATATCCATTCATTATTTTCATAACATTTATCACTTGTAACATTGACTACAACTTTTACAGATGATGTTTTTCTTACTGCTTCAAACATATTTACTGTACCCATAATATTTGTGCTATATGTATTTATAGGATCTTTATATGAGTTCATAACTAATGCTTGTGCTGCAAGATGAAACACAATCTCAGGTTCATAAGTATTAAACACATCTAATAAATTATTATAATTTCTTATATCACCATCTATATGAGTTATTTTATTTTTAAGATCACAGATTACATAATTATCTTTATCAGTTTTTGGTTTAAGTCCATAACCAACAACATTTGCTCCCAATTTTAATAGCCAAATTGCAAGCCACGATCCCTTAAATCCTGTATCACCTGTAATCAAAACAGTTTTATTATTATATATATTTTCAAACATGTTTTTATTTCCACGATTTCCAAAAAGCTTTATTTTTATTCCACAAATCATTTAAATAATCCATATCTCTTTGTGTATCCATACATGCCCACATTCCTTTATGTTTGTATACCATAAGTTCTTCCATTGAAGCAAGTTTTTCGAAAGCACCTTTTTCAAGATCACAAGATTCGTCATCTGAAATATAATTAAATATTTTTTTATTAAAAACACAGAATCCTCCATTTGTCAAACTTGAACTTATCTCTGGTTTTTCATTAAAAATCTTTATTATATCTCCTTCAAATTTCATTTCACCAAATCTTGAAGATGTATTTATTCCTGTCACAGTTGCAATTTTTCCATGATTGTGATGAAATTTTAAGAGGTCATCAATATTTATATCTGCTAATCCATCTCCATATGTCATCATAAATTCATCATCATGAATATATTTTTCTATCTTTTTTAATCTTCCACCCTTGAGAGTTTTTTCTCCTGTATTTATAAGTGTGACATTCCAATCATCTTCATTATTATAATCATGGATATACAATTTATCTGGTCTGCCTAAATTAAAAGAAACATTATTATTCATTAACTTATAATTATAAAAATATTCCTTAATAATTTCTCCTTTATATCCCAAGTTTAAGATAAAGTCTGTATAACTATATTTAGCATAAATTTTCATTATATGCCACAGAATTGGTTTGTTACCAATATTTATCATTGGTTTTGGACGAAATTCTGTTTCCTCTCTAAGACGAGTACCAAGTCCGCCACACATTATTACTGTTTTCATTAATTACCTCTTATTGTTTATTGATATATATAAGTATTTATGTTTAACTAAACATTTTTTACTATAGTTTTTAATTCTTCATAGATATTCTTGTCAGTTTTTAATATTAATATTGTATATATTATCCCGCATAAAATAATAGGAATAAATACTGATAAAGTATTATTTAAAGGAATAAATAAACGATATATTATAATAAATATTCCTATTATTACAGAAGATTTAATAATATTAAATAAACTATTATATTCTGGTCTTAATTTAATTTGTTGAATTAAAATATTTCTTGAAAGAATAGCATTTAATAATAATGATAAAAGAGATGCAATTGCAGCTCCTAAAATTCCAAACATTGGGATTAATAATAAATTTAAAATTATATTCAATGGTGCTGTAATACTAAATATTTTGAATATTTCTTTTATTTTATTCATTGCAGTAAGGTATAATTTTAAAAAATAATTTAATATACAAATAAATTGTACAAAGAATAATAATATAAGAGTTAAATAATCACTAAACTCAGCACCATATAAAAAATAAAGCAACTTATCTCCAATTAATGTCCCACCCACAAATATCGGAAAAGCTAATACAAGAGAATATGTTAATGACTTTGAAAATGATTTTTCTATAAGATTCTTTTCATTTCTTTGATCCCAAAAACTAACTTTAACATACAATGAATTCCCCAATGCAAGTGTTGTAAATAACATAACTGATGTAAATTGAAATATTATACGATATATCCCAATATCGGAATTTTTCATAAAATATCCAATCATAATTGTGTCAGCATATATAAATACCATACTTCCACCTAGAGTTAAAACTGTCCAAAATGAAAATGATAATAAACTCTTTATGTGTTTTTTAGTAAATTTTACAAGATGAAGATCTAAAAATTTTATTTGTAATATTAAAAATGAAATTAAACCTATTGCAACTCCAAATGCTAATCCACCAACTTTATATCCTAGATATATTGCAATAACTTGAAATATATTTTGAACAACAATTTGAATAAAACTTCCTAATACATTTACACCAATCTTTCCACGACCAGTAATTCCACTTGTCAAAATTCCACTAAAAAATGTAATAGATAAAATAATTAATAACCAAATAAACATACCAGAATTATTGAGATCTTGAAAATAATTTCTAAATAATATTAAAAGTATAATTAAGATTATAAATAATATAGTTCTTAATACAACAAATGCACTAAAATATTCATTTTGTTCTTTTCCTTCACTGATTCTTTTTACAGCAGCACCCTCAATACTTGCACCACTTGTCATATTTATAATTCCTAAGTATGACAAAAATAAGAAATATGCTCCTAATATTTCTGCTCCAACTGTTCTTGCAAAATATATTGTTGCAAAGAATCCAAAAATTGTTAAAATTATCTGGAAAAAAATTGACATCAAACTTTGTCGTCTAATTTCTTCCATTTTCATATAATAATTTAAAATATAATTGAGTTTAAACATATTTCTTAAATTTGAAAATTAGACCAAAATTTTTTGATTAATTTTCCTTGTTTATTCATAACTTGTTATATACTTCATCCCAAATTTTTATTGCATTTTCTGGATTATGAATTTGTCTTAATTTATTACCTTTCTTTAATGTTTCTTCTAAGTTATAAGTGTATTCTTTATCATCCATTTTTATTGTTTTTATCATTTCGTCTAATGTTCTTGGAAGAAGATTTGTGAAATTCCGTAAATTTCCATAAGGGAATACAACTAATGGTGTTCCGCACAAAACAGAATTTGCTGCAGCCAAACCATAAGGTTCAATAAACATATAAGGCAAAACTGTAAATCTAGCATGTTTGACAAATTCAATCATATCTTGTAATGATGGATTTAAAATAAGTTCTATATTTTTATGATTTTTAATATATTCAATTAAATCTGAATAATGTCTTTCTGTTCCTGCTATATCTTCGGATAAAGTATATAATATCATCTTTCCTTTATATCCAGATTTTTCTACAATTTTTACGAACCCCCATGGATTCTTGTCAAATGATAGTCTTCCTGTGTATAAAATATAATCTTCTTTATCAAAACATGGCATCAGTAAATCAGTCTGAAGTAGAAGAGGAAGCATTATTGGATTCCACGTATGATAATATTCTTTCATAAAATCACTATGAACAGCAAGAATATCTGCTCTTTTTGTTATTCTTATAATTGACTCCATATTTCTAAACCCAGTAAATGTACCAATATTTCCCAAGCAATTTGTACATATCAATGGATTTTCAAGATATTTATTAACAATTTGACAAATATTGTTTCCTACAGGACACGAAAGCGAAAAATTATGTAAATCATAAATTATTTTTGCGTCAGTCTCAAAGAATTGTGGTTGTGGAACTTGGTGAACATGAATTATATCATAATTATCTAAATCATAATTATTTATATCATTCATTCCACAATTTGTAATTTCATGTCTTGAATAATCTTTTACAGCAGACAGACAAAACTTACACATTGCATGTCCATTCATATTTAAATTTGGTATGAAATTTAATATTCTTATCATGTGTTTCCTCAATATTTTAATAATCTCATATCATCGTTGAATTTTTTCGTAAATATTCTTCCAGATATCCACACCGTTATAAAATATGGTATTGGCAAATTATAATATATTTTTTTAAATATTGTTGGTATTATCATATTCACACACACAAATATAATTAGCATTATTAAATGGGTGTCCATATACTATATCTTTTTCTAAGAATGCTGTTTCTGCCCATTTATTATTCCTTGTTAGTCTTTTCATAAATATCAATTTATCGAATCCAAAATTATGATTTAATATTTCTTTGTCTAAATAATTATTATATCCTAATGGGACTGTGATTATTAATTTTCCATTTGGGTTTAAACAATTTTCTTTAATATTTTTGAGTGCTATAAGTATTTTATTCTGTTCAATCTTATCAGCACCATGACCGATATTTTCTACATCTTCATTAAATCCCACATGTTCGAGTGTAGAAATACTAATTATCAAATCATATTTCTCTTCTGGTGTGAAATCTACAATGTCTTGATGTATGACTCTTGATCCATTACTATATTTATCAAGAACATCCCAATTAATTGGTATAAATTGCTCAAGAACATTTCCAAATTCAAGTATTCTTTTATTTTTATTCTTTTCTATATAATCTAAAATTATTGGTATTTCGACAACTCTTTCTGTATTCCAAGAATTTTCGTGAATAAAGTATTCATACGACTTATCCTCGAATGTAAATTTATTTTTTCCCCTCAGATATTTTATGATAGGAAAAGCAATTTTATTTATCATTACCCTCATATTCATTTTGTTCTCCTATTTAAACTTATTATTAAAATCTTTATAATAGAATTCAACTCTTTCATTTAATTTTTCTTTAAATACAGAAAAGTCGAATTGTTTAGCACAATTAATTAGATCTTGTGGATTGAATTCAGGAAAATGTTGTATAGACCAAGCAATATCTTGTACATTTCCATTTGTTATCATACCATATTTTTCTTTTATTAAAGTTGGTGGGAATCCATCATTAGAACAAATGACTGGTTTTCCTGATGCCAATGCTTCAATTGGAACTATTCCGAAATCTTCTGCGATTGGAGTATAAATTAATGCTTCACAATGTGATAATAATTCTATTTTGTCTTCCTCTTTGACAAATCCAGCAAATATAATATTTTTATTGTTTTTATATTTAGATTGAAGTTTTTGTGATAAAGATCCAGTTCCGACAAGTATCAGTTTCTGATGAGTATTAATACATGCTTGTATTGCTTCTTCTGGTCGTTTTTCTGGTTCAAGTCTGCTCAAGAATAAGAAATAATCTTCAGATGTTTTATTCTGATATTTTGAACAATCTATTGAAGGATAAAGAATGTCAGAATCACGTTTTAAGTATTTCCATAGACGTCTTTTTATTATGGGAGAAATGCTTAGATAATAATCTACACGATTATCAACAGATGCATCTAAAACTCTCATACATTCAGCAAATGGGATAACAAGTTCTTTTCCTATTCCCATTCTTTTTCTTCTCCAATGATATAAATCATACAACCATCGTGGTGTTGAGAATGCAATATTTATAGAAGGTGTATCTTCTGGTGTTATCAGTGCTCTCGGAGTTGATCCTGATGTCAGAATTATGTCAAAATCTCCAAATTCTGTTATATCAACACTCGACCATGTAAAATAATCAAGAGTTCTCATCTTCCGTATTTTTCTCATAAAAGGAGATAAATGAGAAGAAATGTCTATAAAATTAAATTTATTATTTTTGTCACTAACTATACTATGAACAGGAATATTTAATGCTCTCCCCACATCATTTGCAAGTATTTCTCC
>Ga0180732_1000441_pt1 | contig 36444 bp, 33 predicted proteins | sample KR11_01MetaG_FD_148674 | JGI IMG/M metagenome (GOLD analysis project Ga0180732, IMG submission 148674) | Groundwater microbial communities from the Olkiluoto Island deep subsurface site, Finland - KR11_0.1 MetaG | ecosystem: Environmental > Aquatic > Deep subsurface > Groundwater | place...
TTTAAGTAAAACTCACGGATTAAATTCTGTAAAATTTTTCTTGAAGTGGACCCAAGCATTAATGCTTTGCCGCAAAAAAATTATTTGCAAAGGAACAAGTTTTCCACCAAATTAAGTTACTTATACCCCATATAACCATTTTTTATTTCATTCTATACTTAAGATTTTATACACGCTTTCTCCGTTTGGAGTTTCAACTTTTATCGTGTCGCCTTTTTTTCTGTCTAAAAATGCTTTGCCAAGCGGAGACTCGTTGGAAATTTTGCCTTCCACCGGATCCGCTTCGTTAAAGCTTACTATGGTATATTGTTTTTCATTTCCATTAATCATGGCTGTAACTTTTGATCCCATGCCGATAGAATTTTTGCGGTCTCCGTTATTTACGATTGTTAAATTTTTAAGCAGCATTTTTATTTCAGCGGCTCGGCCTTCGTTAAATGCTTGCTCGTCTTTTGCTTCAGTGTATTCCGCGTTCTCGCTTAAATCCCCCAGCTCTTTGGCTGATTCAATGCGCTTGGCGATTTCCAACCTCTTAATTGTTGTAATATATTTCAATTCTTGTTCTAATTTATCATGTCCTTCTTGTGAAATAATTTGATCAGGCATATTTTCGCGCAACGCGCAACGCATAGCCCCGCAAACGCTTCGCAAAGCGGGGCGGGCGCGCAACGCATCACAAGTTAATATAATTAATATAATTTTTAATATACATTAATTTTTGAAATTGCGCAACTGTGATGCGCGCGCTTGATGCGAAGTTGGGAGAGCGAGTGTTAAAAATAAAATTATTTTTATAAATTATTTACTTTAATCCGAAGATGTGCGATAAGGGTATATATAATCCATCTTAGTCTAACTTTTGGATATTCGCTGTCACTTTTCTTTATTTTTTTATAACGTTCACCGAAAGGCGCACCAATAAAATCTATATCTTTTTCTGATAAATTATATTGTAATTGATGAGAAAATTTATTTCGAATATTGTTTAGTCTCTTTAGGGTGTCAATTAAATAAGACTCTATAATATCTGAAGCTTGAATAATAAGAAGTTTTTGGTAAAAAGATAAATTATTTTCAGTTAAAATATCTCCTCTCTTTAATATGGAACACAGCATTTCATCAATTATATTTTCCACAAAAAGGTGCGCCTGCAATACTAGTATTATTTCTTCAGGTTGAGATTTAATTGCTGCATCGATTTTGTCTAATTCTTTATTAAGAATTTCTTTTATTTCGAGTCCCATAATTTATAAAAATTAGTGATCAATTTTACGCTGCGGCAGAATCTCTCCGCAGAGGATTCTGCCGCGGCGGAAATCTCCCCAAAATATTTATCAATTTGTTTTTTTTGTTTTAACAATTTAGCGCCAAGCTTAATGACGCTTTGCTCAATATTTTTTATGTTATCTATTTTAGCTCTTATTTCAATTTCCATATTTTTATTTCAAAGATTTTGTTGGGCAAAGGGAGGGGTGGGGATTAAAGGGGTGAATTCCCTTTGCCCTAAACTCATTATTCTTTTATTGTTTTAAATAAGGTTATAATTTTATTTGCCACATTTTGCCACGAATAGCAGTCAAAATTAAAAAGCCAGGTGTCTTTATTTTTTTTATTTAGTAATATTTTTTTTAATGAATGTTCAATTTCTTTAACTGAACCAGCGTTGACAACTGTTAATCCATGATAATTTTGCAAAACATCAATAGACCCAGTAATGTCTGTAGTAATCACAGCTTTCCCTAAAAAAGCAGCTTGTAAATTTACCATACCAAACGGTTCATATAAAGACGGTGTCACAATACAGTCGGCAATATTAAAAATGTGCGACATTTCTAGCTGATTGATATGTCCAAGGAACAAAAAAGATTTCGTATGGCTGTTTAATTGTTTTTTTATTAAATTTTGATAATTTTTATCCCCGCAAAGTCCTGCCACAACAACAATAAAATCATGATCATCAAGTAATTGCAAAGTAGCTTTAATTAAATAGATTAATCCTTTTTGAGGAATTATTCTGCCAGCATAAAGAATAATTTTACTAGATGAAGAAATTGACCATTTTTTTTTAAACTCCTTACTATCTTTAACCGCGTCAGCCTTAAAATCTTCTTTATCTATACCCCCAGTTATTAAAATGATTTTTTGATGGTTTATGTGATACAGATCGGCAACTTCATCGAGCATGACTTTTGACTTAACAAATACTAATTTAGCATAATTCATACAACGTTTCTCAAGAAATACTAAAACAGCATGATTAATTTTATTTAAAAATGATTTTTTGACATTTTCTTTTTGTAGTGCTTTTTGTAAACCAAGCATTGTACTACGAGAAAAATAAAATATTGGTTTTTTAATTTTTGATAACTCCAACAAACCAAATTCTAAAGATTGTAAATAAATCACGTCAAAATCGTCTATGTTAATTTTTTTCATCAATTTTTTAAGAGCAATATAAAATAAAATAAAATCAACAAATTTAGTTTTCTTTATTGGCAGGTGTATGAATTTAATGCGCTTGTCAAAATAATCGTCAATATCAGAATTGCAATGAACAACTGTAACATCATGATTTAAATCAGAAAAATACTGAGCTTCCTTGTATGATGAATAGCCCATGCCATACCCAGATCCAAACATAGAAGTTAACATTAAAATTTTCATAAACTTATAAATAGTTTTGTCGAATAAAACAAACAAGGTTTTCTGCGACACCTGTAATTTTTTCCATAGAAGGATTATCTTGGAGAAGGTTGAGTATGTTTTTTATTTCTGGATATTTTTTTGCCATCTTGGGCGCACATATTTTAAAATCAAATTCAAGCTCATTATCCAAAAAATTAATTTCACAGATTAAGGTGCTAACCCATCTTTTATATTTACTTTCCCAAAATGAATCGTCTTTATTATTCAAATAAACAGATCGGCTACTTTGTGCTAAGTCGATAGCTCGTCTGAATAATGATTCGGCTGTTATCTCTGATTCTTTGACATCTTTTATATAATCCGTACCCCAAAGAAATACACTGCGAGATTTAATCCAATAAAAATAAGTTGGCGGTCTGTAAATATGCCAGCGCCTGATAAATTCATCCATAAAAACCACATTAATATCCAATTTGTAGTCCTTTACAGTATTTCTAATTAATTTTATTTCTTTTAATAATTTATTTGGATTATCTATGTTATCAATAATGAATAATACGTCTATGTCGCTCATTCGTGAAAAATTATTAGTTAAAACACTTCCATAAATATAAGCTGAAGAAATTGCGGGTAATTTTTCAAATTTATTTTTTAATATTTTAGAGATTATTTTAACGGTGTCGCTATTAAGCATAATATTTTTTTAGATTAATTCATAATTAGATATTTTAAACTTAGGAACTTCTAATCCTATTCCATACATTCCAATTCCAATATCATTTTTTCTGCCATGAAAATCTGAACCTCCGGTATAATACAGATTTTTTTCATTGGCTATCTTTATTAGTGATTGAATTTGTTGGTTTGTGGTTTTATCATGATAAATTTCCACTCCAGTAAGTCCAATATCCAATAAGGAATAAATATCATTTTCAGAAAGCGGATTAGTTGCAACACTGACTCGCAGAAAGGGATGCGCAATTATAAAATCCGTCGAGTTGTCTTGCAATTTATCTAGTATCCACTTAACACTAACCCCACTTCTGCTGACCGCGCATGATTTACTAGGGGCTTGATAGTTGAAATAAATATCATCGGGAGATAATATTTTTCCATGCCTTTTGAATAATAAGTCCAGATTTGACTGATTTTGACAAATATTCATCGCAACAGTGTATCCTACCGGTTTTTTTTCATCTGGTTTTAGATTGTCATCCATCCTTAATCCCTCTTTCCTGAATAGAGAAATTGCTTTTTGCATTTCTTTAACTTTTTGTTTTTTTACCAATTCATTTCTTTCCTTTAAAACTTCGCTGACGGTTTTAACGTCAAAATCATATATCAAAATATGAATTTCGTTTTCGCCATAAAGAGCTGTCAACTCAACGCCAGGTATAACAATGATACTGTCCTCTTGCAAATATTTTTTTAGCTCACTTACACCAGCAATGGTGTCGTGATCCGTTAGGGCGCAATATTTAAGCCCATTTTTTTTTATCAGTTCCGCTAATTCTGGAACGGAAAATTTTCCGTCAGAATATGTTGAGTGAAAATGTAAGTCAATCATAAATGTATAGCTTGATAAATAATTATTCTTGATGGTTGTTTTTTAGAAAGTTTTGCATACTATGGAGCTCTTGATCTAAATTTTTTCTTACTCGGTCAAAAAATTGCGCTTCGTTAATTGATGATGTTGTCTCTGGCGCGTCTTTTAAAACACGTAATCTCCATAAAATTGAATTAATAAGTACTAATGGTTCATGAACGCTAAGACGATCTTGAAAATATTCATCTTTTTTAGAAAGTTTATTTTCATATTCAATAAGAAAATCTTTTTTTTGTTCATCGTTAAAATTTAATTTAAGAAATAATTTGGCAATATCCATGGCGCCATCACCAGCAGAAGTTTGTTCCCAATCAATTAGAATAATTTTATCAGAAATATTTGATCGTAAAATATTATTGCGATTTAAATCAAAATGGATAAGTGTAAAATCATTACCACAAAAAGCCTCTGGCTTTTTTTTAGCCTCACTTTCTGTTTTATTAATTGATTGTTCAATTAGTAACTTTGTTCCTGTCGAGTCAGGCAATAAAGATAAATAATCACGTAATTTTTCAAGCTCACCATTTAAATAATCCATTTGAGTGCCTTTTTTTCTTTGTGTCAAAGGCTTGCCATAACTATTAAGATTTATTGAGTGGACTTTAGCTATAGCTTCCGCCAATTGTTTAATTGTGGCTTTATCAAAATTTTCTATAGGTTTTCCTTCTATTTTTTCTTCAAAAAGAATGGTAGCTGATTTTAAAAATCCTTTTAATTGAGGGGTACCTTTAGATTTCCGTATTCTTAGTAAGCGCAGGGCAACATTTTCATGATCCGCTCTTTCCGAATCTTGTTTGGGGTTTTTCCAAACTTTTGCAATAACTTTCGGATCGCTATCTGGCAGTTCAAAAATTAAAGCATAACTACCTTCAGCGAAAGATTGACCATCAAGTAGTTTCTGTAAGTCTTCGGGTGTTAGCCCGAGATTTTTAATAGTCTTTATTTCATTCGCACTGAATTCCAATTGATCGATTGAATTCTTAGTTTCGGCAAATTTGTATTGTTCGTTCATGTAAATTTTTTTATCAAATAATTTTTTGTTTAGGGCAAAGGGAGGGGTGGGGATTAAAGGGGTGAATTGCCCCGACCTCAAATTCATTATTTTATCCTATAGTTTGATCAGTGTCGGAAAGCTCTTCAAACTTTGCTTTCATTGTAGGATTGCCACGCGTCAACTTCTTTATTGTCAAATCATCAGCTTTATTATTAGCCAGACGCAGATTATCTTCAGATCGCAAAAGATTCTCTTTTGTCTTTTGAAGTTGCTCAATTGATTTATCAATACTATCAATCGCAGTTTTAAACTTTTCGGATGCCAATCTGAAATTTCGGCCAAATGATTCACGAAAATCATTTAATTGGCCTTCAAAATTAGTAACATCAATATTCTGCGCTCGCATTAACGCAAGTTCAGCTTTGTATTTTAGAGAGTTCATGGCTGCGTTGCGAAGCAGTGTAATGATTGGGATAAAAAATTGTGGTCTTACTACATACATTTTGTGGTATTTATGGGAAACATCAACAATACCAGTGTTATATAATTCATTTTCAACTTCCAAAAGCGTAGCAAGAACAGCATACTCGCATTTTTTCTCGGTACGGTCTTTATCAAGCTCGCGCAAAAAATCTTCATTTCTTTTTTTGGTGGCGGTTTCATCACCTTCATTTTTCATTTCAAACATTATGGAAATGATTTCATTGCCTGCCTCATCTGTTTCGCGATATATATAGTCACCTTTACTACCTGACTTGGAATCATTGTCCTTTTCAAAGTAGGCTTTTGGGAAAGCCGTGGCGCGAAGTTTGTTAAATTCAGTTTCGCAGTGTTGCTCAAGCGTCTCACCGATCATTTTCGTACTGAGTTTTAATTTCATGTCTTTGTATCGTTCAATCATTTCGTCTTTTGATTTCAATTCATTTTCATATTTGTCCTTTAATGAAACTTCACGAAGCTGCATTTCATGTTCCTTGCTTTGTAGTTTGATTTTGAAATCATCCCTTTCTTTTTCTACAAAATTGACTGCTTGCGTGACAGCTAATTTTTTCTCCGTTTCGGCATTGGTGATTTTCGATTTCATTTCAGCGATCTCGGATTCCTTTTTTGCTAGTTGTTCTGCAAGATTGCGTTCTTTTTCGGCTTTTAATTCCGCCAACTCTTTATCTTTTTTTGCCAGTTCGGCTTGCAATGTATTTTTGAAATTTGACTCGGCGAGTTTGACGGCATTTTCTTTGTCTTTGGTGGCCATATCTAAATGTTCCTGCAATTCTTTTTCAAATTGATGATCGCGTACTTGTTTCAGTATGTCGGCAAACTCAGCCTCATCGACTTTGAATACTTTTCCGCAATGTGGACATTTAATATCGTTCATATTTTTTTACTTAGTAAAGAAAAAAATTAAGTACCATGCATTATTTCAGCAACTCATATTTAAACAACTTAGGTTGGATAACTGCTTCATAATATTTTGCCAATTTTGTCTTTAAGCTGTTGATTGCAGTATTAAGTTCCGGATAATCGTAAATCCATTCGTCATTTTCGTTTTTGAAACGCGTATTAAGCTCTTCGTTAATTTGATACATGCCGTAAGTATATTTTTTATTATAGTTCTTTGTGTGTTTTGCTTTTGTAAGCATGTCATTAAAAGTATCCAATAGATCCTGTTCGTCTTTTGTGAGTTTGTAATTTTTAACTTTACTGCTTGCCAACGTGCCTTTATCAAAACAAAGTTCATTTTTATAAAATCTACCATCGCTGCCATCAAAACTGCGACAATGGTTGCGTTGACTCAAGCAAGCAAATATAAAACAAGTTTTTAAGAAATCTTTGTCCTTCAGGTAGCAATCACCTCCGTCAGCCGTTGTGAAATAAACATCTCGCTCATACCAATTTTTCTGTGGGTATAGTTTGGCGGCAAATAATGGTAATTTTTCTATAAAATTATCAGAGCGTAAGTAAAAACCGCGTATATTATATCTCGTACCTCGCAATAAATAGACATCGTGTTGAGTCACAGCATATCCTTTGGCTACTAAATAACCCACAATGTTTTCATTAACATATGACTTGCCATCTGTTTTTCTTCCGGTTGTTTCTTTTCCGTCATTCTCAAAGTATACTTTTGTCTCACGATCATTTGGAAATGATCTTTTATCAAAATATGGCTCTAGAGTACAATGGGTTTTTTTTATCTTAATTTCATCTAAAATCAGTAATTCGTCGTCCTCTTGCTCTGGTGTTTTTTTATTGTCAATATCAAACGCCTTGAGGGTTAATTCTTCTTGGCTATTAACTTGATTTTGCCACAAAATACAACTAATAGCGCTTGGCCCAGCATGAAAATACTGGCGATTAAATAAAAATCCATCAATAAATTCTCTCTCGCCTAAACCAAGGGATTTCCAATATTTAATTGGGCTAAATAAGACAAAATAGTCATCTGGTTTCTTAATATAAAAATTCCAGCCCGACCAAATAAATTGATTTGAAATATCGCGAGCGGTACTTACATTTGAATTTGCAAGATTTTTGAGATCTTTTTTCATTTCTTCAAAAACAAGTGCCCCCTTACTTGTCCTGTTGGTCGAATTCTCTACATTAGCCGCGCTACTATCTCTATATGGCGGATTTTCGTACAAGATAATGTTTGTTTTTTTGTCTTTTACAATACCTAAGAGCATCGAGATACTTTCGTTATACTCTTTGGTCATTCCGAGCGATGTTTGCCCTGTGACAAATTGCGAGCTAAGCGCATCACCGCCATCAACAAGGGCATCTTTATTACTAACTTCTTGTGGCGGCGGGATGATAAGTTTGACACGATCACCAATACGTTCGTTTAACACTATCCATTCTTTTAATTCATAAGTGTTGACGATTGTATGCGATAGTTCGTTATCAAAAATATAATCATGCAGTGATATTTTTGTCTTATGTTTTTCTAGTTCACCAATAGTGATTTCGTTAAAATTGCTTTTACTATAAAATGTAGTGATAATGTCAGCCTTATCCTGTAAATATTTGGCTTTTAGGGATTTGTCGATATAGTGATTTAACTCGCCGATTGTAATATCATCCACTTGCTTGTCGGTTAAAAACTCTTCCAGACTACCTGTACCAGCGCAGCGATCAAGTATAATGTAGTCGTGTCCTTTAGGTATCGCTCTTATGGCCTTTCGTACTAATTCTGTTGCCTTGAGACAATATGCCGGAGGGGTGTAAAAGGCGCCAAGTTCTTTTTTGTGTTGCTTATCATTAAGTAAATCCATGATGTACTTAAAATCTTTTTCATCGCCAATCCACGGGTAGATAAACGACGCAAAATGTTTAGGTGCGCGTAATTCCTTAAAAAGTTTAATTTTACTAGCAGTCGGGTTTTCTTGATAAAACCGGCTTGCCCAACCGACCACATCAAATACGTCAATATGTATCTTGGTATAATTTTCAACATCAAGAATTTCCGTAAGACGATTTAGTCCTTTCAAAATACTATAATTAACTTTTTCCGGTTTGATTTTGGTATTAAAATCCGTGTTATTTTTACTTGCCGATCCAGCATAAATTTTTTCTATGTCTGCAAGAAAATCTTCGGAATTAAAAAGGTAAGCGATTTCTTCATTGAGCGCCACAAGTAAAATTTGAGCAGGAACGTTCTCGCCTTTAATTCTCCTATGGCTTAAATATTTAATCGCTTGAAATAGAACCTTGTTGATATCCGAGATTGTAAGTTTAAACTCAAACAAAGTACCTCTATATACACCATCGGTATTATGGGCTAATTCAACATCGGCACTAATTTTTAAATCACTGAAAAATTTTATTTGACCTTCGCGTTCTGATAAAAATTTATTGCTCATATTTTTTCATAAAATCATTTATCGCTTCGGCAATCGCATTGCGACGATAATTTAAAAATTGCTGATAATTATTTATTTCCCACATTTTTTTATCGAGCGGGATTAATTGGGTGGTTAGTGCTTCTTCACCCCGCTTAGCGACAACTTCCTTTTCAAGATAATTTATAGGTTCTTTGTTAGTAATTTGGCGATTTGTTTTTCCACCGATGAAAGCAAGATTCGCGATTTCATTAATTTCTTTTTTATCATATTGATCTTTCAGTAATGATTTCGGAAAAATATGATGAAATTGAATTGTGTGTGCGTTTCCAGTATGCCTTTCGGAAAGTTTAAGGCCGGACCACCAATCTTTTGCTCCGTTTTGCTTTAATACAAAATATAACATTGAGAAAAATGGACTTCTAATGCCGCGACCAAATAAATCATCGGTATCTACATTGAATTTTTTAACATGCAAAAGTAATTGCTGAATTAGATCATTAAGGCTTTTGCCACGGAAAAGAACGCCTAGATCAGCTTCAAGAATTGATTCAGATGAACCCATGCTGTAATGTCCGCGCATATGAGCGAGATAAAACCAGCGCAAAAGCTTTTTTTCCTCCTCGGGTGTCAACACTTCGTTTTTCTTTAATATCCAATAAACAGCAATTGGAATAAGCAAAAACGGCGAGGAAAGGCAAGACAAGTTATCTATGCCTGCATTTTCTCGCAAAAAGTTAATTGCATAATCCAAGCCATCTATCGCTGTTTTCCATGATTCTTCTAATTTTTCTTTGCTTATTTTGCCAACAGTTCTAAATCGGCTTTGATGAGTGGCAAAAACAACTAACATACGGACGGGCAGTCCGGTTTCAAGAATATAATCTTCGTCAGCGTTGAATTTCGCGGCAAAATCTTCAATTAAATTGATAAATCCTTTCCAACGTGAAGTAATTTGCGCAAGTGCTAAATCAGAGCCACGCAATTTAATGCCGAGAGAATTTACGCGGATAAATATGTCTGTTACTTCCTCGTATGACATGCTCTTTTCAAGTACCTCCATCACATACAAATAATCAGCAATTTTTTTAACTTTTTGGAGACGCTCTGAATATTTATCCCATCTTTCGTCTTCTGAAGAAACACCGATTGATTTTAGAATTTGACTGTCTGTTTTTTTAAAAATATCTGAAACAGGAACCCAAATAGGGTCATTTTTTAGCGCACGACTAGCTACAACAAAAGTGCGTTTTCGCATTTCTTTTTGTATATCTCGTTCAGCAGTTTCCTCGTCTTCTACATCCTCCACATTAGTCGTAAATCCGTTGTCATCTATTTCAGTAACATCTGACGGTGGACCTTCGGGATGCTCTAGATTGAAAAGAATATCAATTGGTCGCTTGCGATTGCGCACACGGACTGGTTCACCGCTTAAAATTGCAGAAAGCGAAGTTACTCGCTGTTGGCCATCAAGCAATAATAATTTTTGTGAAGTTGTCGGCATCCTTGTTGCTTCAACAGCTAATTCCCGTGTCGGCATTTCTTCGTCTGTTTCCCAAACTAAAATTGTGCCAGATGGATAACCGCGATATAAAGAATCCAATAAATCACGGACGCGTGTTGCAGGCCAAACATAACGGCGTTGCATTTCAGGCAAAGTTAATTCACCACGCTGAACTTTATTTACTAACTCACTAACTCTAATATTTGTCTGAGCCATAATTTTATTTTTTACTGCATTATTATTGTATTCGTTTTCCCCTTATAAATAAAACATTTTCGTAGCGGAGCGGAGAAAACACCATATTACCCATTTATAAATTAATAAAAAAACAAAATTTAATTCTTTTTAAAGAAAGCGTTAGCCGTAAAGAAAAACATATATTTTAACTAACTCATTGTTATGCTTAATTAATAAAGCGTTATACGCTTTACAACTTCATTTTACACTTTATTCAAATTGCATGCAATAATTCGGCTATAGCCAAAAAAATTTACACTATTCTATCTCCTCCGCGCCATAAGCATTTATTATGGCCGCGCATAATATTAAATAGCCTATGCCCAAAGGATGGTTCATATAGGGACTGAATATGCTTACCGCGGATATAACTATTAATCCGATCGTTAGCCCGTAAATAATTTTATCTTTTGCTTTATTTCTAAAAATACCATCAATAATTATTTTTGCGAGTAGCGCTAAATAAGAAATTAACCCCAGCAAGCCAAGCTTTAGCCAGATATCCAGCCAGCCCCATTCAAACGCGTAAGTCGTGTATTCTCCTGTCGGGCTGGACTCCAGCACTCTGGGGTCGCTGGATTTGTAAGTGACAGTCGCGCCGAATCCTTGCCCTAAAATTGGCGACTGTTTTATTTCATCCCATAATTCCGGCAATAGCGCCCAGCGCGAAGAAGCGCCTGCCTCCCCGCTTATTTGGCCGGCCCGCTCCGACAATAATTCCGCGGTGCTGAATCCGCCTGTCGGATTTGGATATGGAAATTTAACAATAGCGATAATTAGGCCGATGCTCATGATCGCGCAGATTAATAAAGTTCCGCTAAGTTTTAATAATTTTTTCCAGCTGGTTTTGTAAAATAATAAAATAATAAACCCCGCACCTTTCTTCAAGATATTACTGTATTTTTTATTAGAAAAATTTTTGTCTATAACAAAACTTGAAGAAAGGTGCGGGGTGAAATAATAAAATAATAAACCTATAATCAATCCTACCCAGAAACTGCGGGAAAAGCTGATTAGAATAATAGATAAAAAAGAAGCAAGAAGCAAGAAGTAAGAAGTAAGAATTTTTTTGTCGTATTTATCCTTTTGATTTACTATTTGCGTTAATAACAAAATAAATACAAAAAGTCCGATCAAGACAAAGATATGCGACTGGAAGAATATGCGGTAAAAGCCGCCTTGCATCTGCGTTATCTCCCCTACTCCGGTTACGCGCGTCCAGCGGTACAATTCGCTTGTTATGCTTGTTATGTTGTGCGAAAAAATAAATAACAAAAATAAAGTTTTCGCGCTTAACCAGATTATTGAAGCTGTGAAAATTTGTAGAATTGTATTAATAGGTGAATCCAGCCGCGCAGCGCCTGTCATTCCCGCGAAAGCGGGAATCCAGGGTTTGGCGCGCTTGCTTTGAATTTCTGATTTTGCGTGAACGGCTGAATTATTTTTTTGTATTCTAGAATAATTTGTTGCGCTTTTTTTAAACACGCTATAAGCAGGAAAAACAAGCGTAAAATACAGCCAGCCGTTAAAGTCAAAAAATATATTATTAAAACTGTTATGATTTAATATACCGTTTATTATTCCCCATGCTATGAATAAAAATAAAATAATAAAATAATAAAAATAACAAGATTTGAAAAATTTTATTTCTAATTTTTTATGCTTAATTCCGTTAGAAATAGTTTTGCCCAGCCAGACAGCCATTATAATAAGCCACAAAGCTATGCGGATTGAAATTAAAAATTCTCCTTGTTCAAAAGCAAATAAATACCCTTTTGACCCGATAAATAATTCCGCGAAAATTATCCAGATTCCATATTCAAGATTTATTAAAGATAGAATTAAAGCAAGAAAAATTATTATTAAAAAAGCAAAATTATTAAAATCAGGCAAAAGATAGCCGAATATTGAAAATAATTCAGCTAAAAGAATAAGCGCTAATATTAAAGTAAATTTTTGGTTGAATAAGTTTGAAATTGACATTTTTATTTTAAATTTATTTTATCCCCTACTCCAATCCCATTTTCCTCGCAAAACCCGGAATTAACTTCCAAAACATAATTAGCCGGAGCATCGCTTGAATATCGCATCACAGGATCGCTTCCCTCGGGGAGCGTGTTTTTATTTATTTTAACAACTTTTTCATCATCTATCCAGATTATATCTAGGGGGAAATTCATATCGCGCATAACAAATGTTCTTATTTCTTTGTTTGGAAAAACGAAAAGCATGCCGCAGTCAGCGCATAATTTTTCTTTATTGCTTAATCCTTGATATCTTAATTCCGGCGTGTCTGCAATTTCAATTTTTATTTCGGTGTTGTTAATTGTGGCGGATTTTATGTTATTACTTGAACATGCGGATAAAATTAGAATAGCGCCGCATGCTAAAAATAAAATTTTTTTCATATAGTTAACAGCTGGTCAAGGGTGTCTCACCCTTGACGTTTGCAGCGCTGTTTAAACTGCGGTGATGCCGCGGGTGAGACACCCGCAGCCAGCGGCTATATCAACCTATGCTTTTTCTTAATTACCTCAACCGCTTTTTTATATTTTTTCACGCTTGGCAAAAAAGGGAAAATTTTGTAAGCGAATGAAGGCAGCCAGCTGCTTATTGTTCCGCCAGTTTGCACTTTAAATAAAATTTTATCAATCCAAACCCCAACATGCCCCTGCTCCAGCATGGTCAGCCACAGATCCCAGTCTTGCAGTTTTTTTGTTGATTCATCCCAGCCGTTTCCGGGAAAATCTTCCCGTTTAATTAAAGACATTGTATGGATATACGGCATTTGTTTTAATTTTTTCGCGCTGAATTGTTCTAATTTAAATAATTTTTTGCCCCACAAAAAGCTGGAATAAGCATAACTCGTATTTGGATTTTCATTTAAAGTTTTTAACATTAATTCCAGGGCATTTGGCGTTAATTCAGCGTCAGCATCGCAAAACAATAGATATTCTCCTTTTGATTTTCTAAAGCCCTTATTGCGCGTATAAGGAGCCCCATGGTTTCTATAATTATGCAGCCATTCAATTTTATATCCGAATTCTTTTTTTGACAATTCAATAATTCTGCTTAATTTATCGGTTGAGCGGTCGTTAATGATAATAATTTCGTAATTATCATAAGCTTGATTTTTAATGCTTTCCAGGCATTGTTTTAATTTTTCCGCCTGATTATAGACGGGAATTATTATTGAAATCATAATAAATAACAAAAATTATTTAATTTTTTAGTTAACGAATTAAAGAGTTAACCAGTTGATTAAATTTTTAATAATAACTCGTTAACCCGCTAACTCGTTAACTAAATAATGCTTTAATTATTTATAAGTTACACAATTATATATTTTCTCCGCTTGCTTTTCCCAACTAAATTCACGAATAGACCTTTCCCTCCCCTGCTCTCCTAACTTTTTTCTTAAATTTTCATCTTGCGCCAATTTAATAATCGCATTGCTGATTTCGTTTATATCTTCAGGATTAACCAGCAGGCCGTTTACTCCGTTTTCAACCGCGTCTCGCGCTCCCCCGCTATTGCCGGCAATAACCGGCTTACCGGCTAAATTAGCTTCCAAATAAACAATGCCGAATCCCTCAAAATCTCCTTTGATATTTCTTGCTGGCATTATAAATATATCACAAATTTTATACCAGGCGTTTCTGCTTTCATCATCCGCGTCTGTAATCAAAATTACATTTTTTTCTAATTTCCAATTTCCAATTTCCAATTTCAAATTTCCTATTTCCGGCCCATTGCCAAGAATAACATAAATTAAATTCGGCTTTTTTTTCAACACAGGCGGCAAACTTTCTAAAACCTTGTCAACGCCCTTTCTCTTAACTAATCTGCCGACTGTTAGTAATACTAATTTATTATCTAAATTATATTTTTCTTTAATTTGCGTTATGCGTTGCGCGTTATGCGCCTGCCCCGTTTTGCAAAGCATTTGCGGGGTTATGCGAGATTCTATTCCCGGATTAACCACCTTTATTTTGCCGGCATATTCATCGCCGATAAATTTTTTTACCAGCCCAGCCGTATAACTATTGCCGCAAATTATATTTTCCGCATTTTTTAAAATTCGTTTAGTTATGTTTCTTTTTCTGCGGGCGCGCAGCGCGAAAGTAAAATCCATGCCATGCAAAATTACAGAATACGGCGTTTTGGTTATTTGGGATATAAAATACGCAACAGTACCCAGAGGAAAAATATGCCCGACAAGAATATGATCAATTTTTTCTTTTTTAATAATTTTCCAAACCTGCCAAACAGCCGTCAGCCATTTTGGGTAAAGCCAATTTTTTATTAATTTATTATCATTATTATGCAGGACAAAAATATTATTCGGCTCTAACTTGCCCCCCGAAGTCTTAGCAAGGGATGGCCAGTATTTTACTATATTACCATAATAATTAGCCACACCGCCGCGAAATGGAGGATATTCTAATGTGAATAATAAAGTTTTCATAGTAGCTTTATTATACGATAATCTAATCAAAAATAAAAGGAGGTTTAAAATTTTAAACCTCCTCGGAATAATTTGGTTGAAATTGTTTTAATATTTCCCCCTGATATCTTCATCGCCGATGTGCTGCTTGTGCTTTTGGCACTTGTGGGTTGCGCAGTTGTATCTGTGAAATACAACCGGCCTGTTCGGGTTGCTTGTTCTGTCAACATGTGTTCCTTCTTTTTTTCCTGGTTTTTTGCAAACATGACATATTTTTCCCATTTGCGCGCCCTCCTTGTTTTAATAGTGTTTGAAATACTTTGAAGCAAAGTAATGCCATTGTGCCGGTTTGCAACAATAACAATATCCAACTACTATTCCAATAAATCCTAAAATAATCCCAGAGTTAAGGATTTTTAGGTAAAGCATGCTTGCCATTAGCAGTATAAATACTATTATTATTGCCCTTAAATTTGCTTTGTCAAAAACTTTGTTTGTGAACAGAGTAGAAAGCCAGCCATAAATAAATCCTAAACTAAAACATAGAGCTGCAACTAAAAAATTTACCATCCTGTCCTCCTTCCAATATTAAAAATAAAAAGTGCGTTACAGTTTATTAATTCCCTCCTTTATTCTATTTAAACTGATTTTTTTACCAAGAACTTCCGCCACATCAAACGGGCCCGGGCTGGCTTGGCGGCCGGTTAGGCAAGCGCGCATGGGCCAGAGATAATTTCCCACTTTTTCTTCCTTGGCCTTGATATATGTTATCAAAGCGTCTTCAATGGAATCATTGGTCCAATTTTCATCCGGAATTTTATTTAATAATTCATAAACTTTTTCCAAATTAGCTTTTACTTCTTTGCTTGTTAGTTTTTTCCAAATTAATAATTCAGCCGGATATTCCAGCTTATCAACAAAAAAGAATTCAGTCAACTCTCCTATTTCAGACAGTTTTTTTAACCTCTCCTGCTCCAGCGCCACAACTTTTTTTATAAAATGTGTTTTTGTGTTTTTGTGTTTTTGTGTTTTTGTTAGATTATCTTTCAAATACGGCCTGCACAGTTCAACGAGCTTTTCCAAATCCATCTGCCGTATATAATATCCATTTATATAATCCAGCTTTTCAATATCAAAAATCGCCGGGCTTGTACCCATATCATCCAGCTTAAATTTTTTTTCTAGCTCTTTTAGCGTAAATAATTCCTGATCATCTTTTGGATGCCAGCCAAGCAAAACAGAAAAATTAATCAAAGCTTCCCGCAGATAGCCATTCTTTTTATAATCTTCTACGGCTACATCGCCCTGCCTCTTGCTCAATTTACCGCCTTCTTTATTCAACGTTAGCGGCATGTGGTAAAATTTCGGCGGCTGCCATCCAAAATCTTTATAAAGCAAAATATTTTTAGGGAAAGACGGTATCCATTCCTCGCCCCTTATGACATGGGTTATCTCCATCAAATGGTCGTCAACCACTAGCGCGAAATGGTAAGTTGGAATGTGGTTTGATTTTATTAAAACATGGTCATCCATGTCTTCGGCTTTGAATTTAATTTCACCGCGCAATTCATCACGAACGACAACTTCGCCGGACAATGGCATCTTTTGCCTGATGACGAATTCTTCTTTATTTTTTAATTTTTTTTCTATCTCCGGCTTAGTTAACTCGCGGCAGCATCTGTCGTAACGCGGAGGCAGTTTTTTTGCCTGTTGATCTTCGCGCATTTTTTGCAGGCGCTCCTGGGAGCAAAAGCAATAATACGCCTTGCCTGATTTAATTAATTCATCAGCGTATTTTTTATAAATACCAATCCTCTGGCTTTGAATGTACGGTCCGTATTCGCCTCCCATCCTTATTTCATTCGCATGGGCGCCATTTGTAGCGGCGCGTTTCAAATCAGGGCCTTCGTTAAATTTAATTCCAACCCAGTCCAAAATTTCAATCAAATCCTCAACAGCTCCCTCAACTTCCCTTTTCTGGTCAGTATCTTCAATCCTGAGAATTAATTCGCCATCCAAGCTTTTGGCGGCCAGATAGCAAAAAAGCGCAGTTCTTAAACTGCCTATATGTAAATATCCGGTTGGAGACGGCGCAAACCGCAAGCGCGCTTTTGGCATAAAATTTAAAAATTAAACTTCTGTATTTTTATTAAGATATAAATAAATAAACATTCAAAACCAAGGAAACCGTTAAGACAATACTAACAATAATTAAAGCAACACGCAACTTTTCAGCGTTTTCTTCTGTTTGCGCCCTTTCTTTTTTAAGCACAATATTGGTGATGTCGTTTATTAAGTAGATGTATTTTTTAATTTTGAATTTCATAATTTTAAAAGTATATAAATTTTTTTATTCCAATTTGTTTGTAAAATATTTAAATAATTCTCTGAATAATTCAGTTAAGCGCGCGACAAGATTATCGCGATTAATGCCGTAATTTTGATTTTGTATATCAACAAGCAAAGCCCCTATGCATCGTTCAGCCATCATTATATTGAATTTTTTTTCAAAATCGGAATCCTGCCGAATGATAGGCAGTTTTTTGTATTCATTAATCCAATTTTGAATATATTTTTTTATTTGCTCAAATATAATATTTTCATCTCTTATGCTTTTGATTCCAGCCCACAGATGAAATGTCGCATCGTAAAATTCAGGCCTGTATGACCAAAATAAATTTGACATCAATACATATTCTTTATCCGAAAGCTTGAATATATCATTATACGTAAAATGTCCGTGCATAAATTCCATTTTAATTGATGGCAGATGTTTTTTCGACAGAGAAAGAAATTTTTCAACATTTTTCACTTCTGTTTCAGCCAAATGCCCTTTTGACTGCGCGATTTTAGCCCAATGAGAAACGCGCTGTGTCGTAAAGACAAGGCTGCTTTGTTCATTTGGCTCTTTTTCCATAAAAGGACTTTTTAAGCATTTAGTTTTATATTCTTGATAAAGAGCGCAAAAATCTTGAATTTGTTCTTGATTGGCAAAAGGAGGTTTGTATATTTGGGGCGCGTCAATATATTCCAAAATCAAATAACCATAGCCATTCTTGCTATTCCATTTAGAGCCATTATAAAGTTTTGGCAATCTTATTTTCGCGCTTTCGTTCTGGTTATTAAACGCGTTAATCATGTCAATCTCATCAACATCAGGCTGGAGCCCTTGAATTTTTAATACAGCCGGCTTATTCCGCCAAAGGCCTTTGTAAATTAAACTGCCGACTTTGTCTTTATCGTAAATTTGACCGCGAAAAATTTCTTTTTCCGGCTGAAAATTTGTTTCGGCTGTGATTTCTGCAAGCGATTTTTCTTCATGATCGGCAAAATTCGCGTGCTCAAAATATTTTTCAGTAATTTTATTGCTCATAATTTAGAGTATTTTAAGCTTATCATCGCTAATTTTACTTGTCAACATTATCAAATTTTTTTAAAAATACTTTAATGGCATCGCGCCGAATTGGAAAAACTTCATTGATTATTTTATCGCTGTCAACCCATTTCCAGCCGGAATGGTCCCAGAAATTCACTTCTATATCGCTGTCTTGGCCCAAAAATTCAGCGATAATCAAACTTTGTTTTTGTCCTTTGCAGCCGATAGCTGTTTTTGCCTGCGTTCCGTATTTTCCCGGCTGATCACTGAATTTATATTTATAGACATTTTTAAAAGTTTTGATTATTTTAAATTTATCAGTATTCAATTCTTCTCTTAATTCCCGCGCGCCGGCTGTTTTAATGTCTTCTCCTTCGGTTCCGCCTTGAGGCAATTGCCAGTGCTCCGGCTGGTCGCTTCTTAATACTAATAATATTTTATATTTAACTCCTTTTTCATCAGCGAGTTTCATCACTTTTTTGTATAAAATACAGGCGACATTTTGCCTATAAATAAACGGCAAGAAAAATCTCCACTTGAAAAATTCAAAAGGAAAAACTATTACCGCTTTATATATTCGATTTATCCGCCAGGGCTGTTTTAACAGCCGCCAAAGCCATTCTAAGCCAAGCGCGCGCATTAATTTCGGCGCGCGTTTTATTCTGCCTGTCAAGAAATCAAACGCTCCTCCCGCGCCAATGCCCAGTTTAACCGACGGCAAATTGGGCATATTATGATAAATAAATTTTTCCTGCCAAGGCGCGCCCAGGGAAGACATTAAAATATCCGGCGCAAACGCTTTTATTTTTTCCAAATCAGCCATCGCGCCTTCGCGTTCAACATCCTGGACTTGCATGAATAAATTCGGATATTTATTTTTTACAGTATTTTTTATATCGCCGGCGCATGATAATCCTTCATCCCAATTAATAATCATTACTTTTAAATTTTTTTCTTGGGCTATTTTAAGAATATCTTTCACTAAATCAGCTCCGGCAATTCTGGTGATATTTTTACCAATCAGCCAGCCGGCGAATTTCAAGCCGATTCCGTCAGGCGCTGCTAAATCAGCCGTATTTAAAATATGAAAAAATTCCTCGTCTTTTTGGGCTTGCAGTAAAAATTCCGGATTGGGAGTAACTATTTGATACTGCCCATCTTTCCCGCTAAACAAAAATTGCTCTATTTTTTTTATAGCTTCTTTTTTATTAAGGGTTGATATGTTAACTCCAAGTATATTTATCATATTTTGATTATACTTTATAATTTTGCTTTTTTCAATGATTTTTGTTAAAATGATATAAAAGCTATAATGCTAATCTGCGAATAAACCCCGCACCTTTTGGGCAGATAATAAATCAAAATATTATCACAAAAGAAATAATACAAAACTGTCCAAAAGGTGCGGGGTAAATGCAAATCCGCGAATTGCTAATAATAATGAAAATATGAAAATACCAGAATACAAGAATAATCGAAGCAATTCTTTAAATTTATTTTTATATTTTCATATTCTTGTATTTTTAATTTGAAAATTCGCGATTAGCGGATTAGCATCATATCAATATGCATCCAGCAAGATTCTACAAACAATTAAATCAAAATACTGTCCAGTGTCGATTGTGCAATCGTTTTTGCGCTATTTCAAACGGGCAAGTTGGGAAATGCAGGACAAGGAAAAATGTCAACGGCAAGCTGTATTCACTGATCTACGGTTATCCGATTGCTTTAAATATTGATCCGGTTGAAAAAAAGCCGCTGTTTCACTTTATGCCCGGCAGTTTTACTTATTCCTTGGGCGCGCTGGGCTGCAATTTTTTCTGCGCCAATTGCCAGAATTGGGACATCAGCCAAGCTCGGGATATAGAAAATAAAGTTAAAAGCATGGAATTTTTTGATCCGGAAAGAATCGTTAAAGAAGCGATTGAAAATGAATGCGAATCCATTTCTTATACTTATATTGAGCCGACAATTTTTACTGAATACGCGCTGGATATCATGAAATTGGCAAAACAAAAAGGGCTGAAAAATATCTGGGTTTCAAACGGCTTTATGTCCAATGAATGCTTGGATGCCATAATCCCCTACCTTGACGCTATTAATATTGATCTAAAATCAATGGATGATGATTTTTACAAAGATAATTGCGGCGCCAGAATTCAGCCGGTTTTGAATAACATCAAGCAAATAAAAAAAGCCGACATACATCTGGAAATTACGACATTAATCATTCCAACTCTTTCCGACAAGCTTGAAATGCTGAAGCGAGCCGCTGAATTTATCGCGCTTGAGCTGGATTTTGATATTCCGTGGCATTTGTCCAAATTTTCAGCTAATATTTCTTGGAAATTAAAACATTTGCCTGACACTAGCGACGGCTTGATTTATCAAGCGTACGAGATAGGCAAAGAAGCCGGGCTGAAATATGTTTATGTAGGCAATATTCCCGGAGACCAGAAAGAAAACACCTACTGCCCGGCCTGCGGGGAGCTGGCAGTCCGCCGCTTGGGCTACCACATTGAGCGGCTGGACAGCAAAGGCAGATGCGCTGCTTGCGATAAGGATCTTGGTATAATATTATAATTATTTGTTTAATTTTGATGTTTATATTATAATATAAAGTATGTTTCAAAATTGTTACATTGTTACATTGCTAAATTGTTTTAATTTTAGCAATTTAACAATTTAACAATGTAGCAATTAATTTTTTATGACTAAATTTAAAATAATATTATTTTTCTGTTTTCTGTTTTGTGTTTTGTGTTTCGCGGCGCAAAGCGCTTCAGCAAGCGTTTTTGACCCTAATTATATTATAAGCGACGCGGAAATTTTAAATTCCGGCTCAATGAGCTTGGAATCCATTAAAGAATTTTTAAAAAACAAGGGGGGCTACTTGGCGAATTATTCCTGCCCTAACGCGGACGGAATTATAAAATCCGCGGCTGAAATAATTTATGACGCCGCGGTTAACAATTATGACTGCGACGGCATAGATTCAAGCGATGATTTCACGCTTGCGGAAAAGAAACAAAAATGCGCGCCAATAGCCATTAATCCTCAATTTCTTTTGGTCCTGCTGCAAAAAGAGCAAAGTTTGATTGAAGAAAAATCTCCTAAACAGAGCCAGCTTGACTGGGCAACCGGCTATGGCTGCCCTGACGGCGGAGGATGCAATTCGCGCTGGCAAGGATTCGGCAAGCAAGTTAATTCAGCCGCTCTGCAATTTTTTGATTATATGTCTAATCCCCATTATTACACATATAAAGCCGGAGAAATATACACATTTACCAATCCTTATTCAACCACTCAGAATGAAACAACAGTTGTAACGCCGGTGAACAGCGCCACGGCCGCTTTGTATAATTACACCCCGCATGTTTATAACGGAAATTACAATTTTTTTAATATTTGGCAGAGATATTTTACCCGGCTTTATCCTGACGGATCTCTGCTTCAGGCAGAAGGAGAAGCTGGCGTTTGGCTGATACAAGACAATAAAAAGCGCCCTTTTCTGACAAGAGGAGCTCTCACTTCCAGATTTAATGAAAATAAAATAATTACTGTCAAGAAAGCGGACCTTGATTCTTATGAAAAAGGAACGGCCATCAAATTCCCGCAATATTCCGTAGTGCGCTCGCCGCGCGGAACGATTTTTTTGCTGGTTGACGATAAGCGGCGCGGTTTTGCTGACGGCGAAGCTTTCCGCAAAATCGGCATTAACCCGGAAGAGGTTGTAGGCGCAAGCTGGGAAGATATTAACGGCTACGAAGAAGGGCTGCCTATTACCGCGACTTCCACTTATCCTACAGGAGCTTTGCTTCAGGACAATACCACAGGCGGCGTTTATTGGGTGAGTGAAGGCGAAAAAGCTCCTATTTGGGACGCGGTATTTTTGAAAACTAAATTTAAAAATAAAAAAATAATTCCGGTCCCGCCTGAAGAATTGGCCGGATACGGCACTATTAATCCGGTTGTTTTTGAAGACGGAGAATTGGTCAAGTCGCCGAATTCCCCGGCAGTCTACATAATCGCCAACAACAAGAAAAGGCCGGTTATTTCCGGAAAAGTTTTTGAAAGCTTGGGATATAAATGGGAAAATATAATCACTGTTTCTTCCAAGGTGTTGTATTTATATGATCAAGGCGAGACAATAGATGAAGCTAATTAGTTGATAATAAGATAAAATTTCTGTTAAATCAAAATATCCAAATTGTTATATTGTTATATTGCTATATGGTTGAATTTTATATTAGCAATATAACCATATAGCAATATAACAATAAACTTTGGAAAATAATAAAAAATTCCAAAATAAGATTTAGGTTTCTTGTAAATCTTACGTAATCCACAAAAATATGCCTATAGTCTTTAGCGCCATAACCCCTCACCCGCCAATACTTATTCCCGCGATAGGCAAGGAAAATTTAGAGCGGCTGAAATCCACGTTGGAAGCGTTTAAAAAATTAAAAGAGGACTTGTACGTTTGCCAGCCGGATACTATTTTTATTATTTCTCCCCACGGCAGTATTCAAAGAGATTCGTTTACCATGAATCTTAGCCCTGAATTTGAAGGCAATTTTGAAGATTTTGGCGATTTCGCCACAAAGATTAATTTTGCGGGGAATATCGGGCTGGCTTACAAAATACGTGAAAGCATGGAAACAAAAGCCCCTGTGCAGTTAATGAGCGAGACGTTGCTGGACCATGGCAGCTTGGTGCCGCTTTATCTTTTAGCGCAAAATCTGCCTAAGATTAAAATAATCCCTTTGTATTATTCCGGGCTGGATTTGCGCGCGCATTTTAAATTCGGCCAGCTGTTAAAGAGAGAATTTTTGGTCAGCCATGAAAGAGTAGCCATTATCGCTTCCGGCGATTTGTCGCATCGGCTGACAAAAGACGCGCCGGCCGGCTACTCGCCAAGAGGCAAAAAATTTGATAAGAAATTAATTGAATATCTCAAGAAAAAAGACGTTAAAAACATAATAGGCATGAAGCATGATTTAATTTATGAGGCAGGAGAATGCGGGCTTAAATCAATTGTTATTCTACTTGGGATTTTAGACGGAATTAATTGCAAGCCCAAGCTCTTGTCTTACGAAGGGCCTTTCGGGGTTGGGTATTTGGTTATGCAGTTTGAAATGTAAGCACTCAAATCTACGAATGCAATGCAAATCTACAAATAATCTTAATAGAAAAGATTTGTAGATTTGAATATTATTTGTAGATTTGAGTGCCTTGACCGACTATCTTAAAAAAATACTTCCACTTATCCCCTGTTTTGCAAAGTTCTTTGGTGTCGTTAAGGCAGCTTTCAATGAAATTTTTCGGTTTTTCTTTGCAAATTTTGAACACAGAGCTTCTTTTAAAATTCGGTATTGCTAATTCATTTATTATTCTTAAAGCCAGATCTTGCCACTGGTAAGCAGGCGGTTTTGCCGCTGTTTTTTTATTGAATAAATTCCCGATTTTTTCAAATTCTTTGTTTATTGCCATAGTATCTTAATTATAGCAAATTATTTTTAATAAAATAAGGGAGCGCATATTTTACATGGCTCCCTTTTTTAAATTTAAGTAAAGACTATCTTGGCAAAGGTTTGCACACTTGCCTTTTAAAGTCCATGAATTTCAAGTATATGGTTTGTTTTTCTCGCGGAAGTGATTTTATGTTAGTTGAAAAATCGCCATTGCATATTAGAATTTGGTCATTGTCATATCCATGCAGTTTTTCTTCAAATGACTTTTCAGGAAAAATTTCATCTACAATCTTTTCTATAAGATTGTAGATGCATAATAACATTGTTGCCACAAGACATGATAACGATAATACACAAGTGAGCAATATAACCATTCCTACGATAGAAGAAAAATTTGGGAAAATATGCCACTTTAAATTAATAAAATAAAAAGCTATAAACAACACTGTCGGGCAAATTGGAGCAAGCGGTAAAAAGAAACTGGGTCTTTTTTTGCCATTTCTTTGATATACAAATACGCTTTCAAATTCTTCTCTATACCTGTTAAACTTTTTATCTTGTCGGCCGTATGCCGTGTTTTGCCAAATTTTTGAAGTTTCTTCTTCTATAAGATGGGATAACGGCTTAAAATTAATATCGCGTATTCCGCATAACAAAAGAAAGATTGTTATAATACAATTAACAATGAATTTGCAAAGCAGTAAAAATGGCTGAATTAAATATGCCACAATCCTTCTTTTGCGATACTGGCATTGATTTTTTGACGCAGTTGAAAACATAAATTCAACCCACTTTCTTTCCCATGCCGGGTATTCTTTGGCGAATAATTCTTTAGGAACTATAACTTTAGTTTCGGCGAATTCTTTTTTTTCACCAAATCCCATTAGGAATTTCCCACCATAATGATAAACATCAGATTTATATCTTCCGTTTTCTCTCATGAGATATTTTTTCCACAAACCAAAATATCCTTCATCTCGATCCCATACTATTGTGGCAAATATTGTATTTTCTCCAGGCCTTTGAAAAGGTATATATTCTATTAATCTATCCAGCGGTGCTAATTGTCGCGTCATTTCTTTATCTCTGGACGCTGTTACCAATAGAATGTATGGTTTTTTTACCTTTTCTTCCTTTAATATTTCTATTGTTTCTTTGTCTACGCACCATCTTACGGGAACTGTTGCATCCTGCACTTCGCCTTTTTCATCGCCTACAAATAATTTTATCATTTTCTTTCTCCTTTCCTAAAATAAGATTAATCATTATATTTAGACATTCGTTGCCATTTAGACTTGAAATTCTTTTTTAAATGAGCTAATATGTAAAAGTAGCATAACTTTAAATTTATGTCAAATGCAAAAATACTCCCAATACTAATAAATCATAACCCAATCCTGCGCAAAAAATCAACGCAAATAAGGCGCGATGAAATTAAAACAAAAGAATTTCAGCGGCTTTGTTCAGATATGGCAAAAACAATGGAAGAAAAAGACGGCGCGGGGCTGGCGGCTCCGCAAATAGGAAAAAATATTAGATTGGTTGTTGTAAGAACTGAAAATAGCGCTGTCTGTATGATAAATCCAAAAATAATTAAAAAATCATGGGCCAAAGAATGCGGAGAAGAAGGATGCTTGTCCGTGCCTGATGTTTTCGGCAAAGTTAAACGGCATAAAAAAATTATTTGTAAATATTTAGACAAAAAAGGCAAAGAAATAAAAATTGAAGCCGAGGGTTTAATGGCGCGGGTGATACAGCATGAAATAGACCATTTGGACGGGGTGTTGTTTATAGATAAAGCACGCGACATAAAGAAGCTAACATAACTTATAACCCATAACTTATAACTCGTATTTTTTATCTTACCGCGTGTTATAAGTTATAGGTTATGAGTTATAAAAATAAGAAAATTAAAACCATCTTCATCGGCACTCCCGACTTTGCTGTTCCATCGCTTAAAGCGCTGGTTAAAGATGATTATTTTGATGTAGCAGGAGTTATAACGCAGCCGGACAAGCCGGTTGGCAGAAAACAAATCTTAACTCCCCCGCCGGTGAAAGTTGAAGCTGAAAAATACCGGATTCCTGTTTTTCAGCCCCAACGAATTTCAAATTTCAAATTTCAAATTTCTAATATTGATCTGATAGTTGTTGCCGCTTACGCGCAATTAATTCCCAAGGAAATTTTAAGCATTCCCCAATACGGCTGCATTAATGTTCACGGCTCCCTGCTTCCCAAATACAGGGGCGCGGCTGTAATACAAGCGCCTATTTTGAGCGGAGACAAGCAGACAGGAATTACTATCATAAAAATGGATGCCGGACTTGACACCGGGCCTATTTTATCGCAAGCTAAAATTAAAATTCAACAAACAGATAACGCCGGCAGTCTTTATGATAAACTGTCAGTAATCGGCGCTGGTTTGTTAATCAAAATTTTGAAAAAATACATTAATGGCGAGATTAAGCCGATGCCGCAAGACGAAAAGAAAGCAAGTTATGTCGGCGTATTAAAAAAGAAAGATGGCAAAATTAATTGGCCAAAGCCGGCAGAAGAAATTGAACGATTTGTAAGAGCAATGACTCCATGGCCAAGCGCTTTTTCGGAAATCGGATGTCGGATGTCGGATGTCGGAAATTGTTTAATGTTAAAAATTATAGAGGCGGAGCATGAACCGATTAGGATAAATAAATATAAAATCGGGGAATTATTTTTGTATGGCGATAAATTGGCCGTACAGTGCGGCACAGACGCTTTAATAATAAAAAAACTGCAGTTAGCCGGGAAAAAAGCAATGAATGGGGAAGAATTTTTGCGCGGACACAATGATTTTATGGGCAGTATTTTGAAATAAATACACACGCTTCATCATTCTTCTACCGAGCTTTAGCTCGGGTTCTTGAGGATTTATCCTCATTCTTATGCGGCTAAAGCCGCCAAAACCCGACCTAAAGGTCGGTAGAATTATTGAACACGCCGCCATCGTCTAATGGTTAGGACGCATGGTTCTCATCCATGTAACCGGGGTTCGATTCCCCGTGGCGGTACAAAATATTTTAAAAACACCGTCTTAAATTTTAGACGGTGTTTTTTGATATTTTTTTTATTTTTTCAATTTAAGGCAAACCCTTATGAATTCAATAAACAGCGGATGCGGATTAAGCGGCCGCGAAATATATTCCGGATGAAACTGGGTGCCGATGAAGAACGGATGTTTGGTTATTTCAATCGCTTCAACTATCTTGCCGTCAGGGGATGCGCCGGCAATAGTCAAACCGTTTTTTTCCATTATTTCCCTGTATTTATTGTTAAATTCATATCTGTGCCTGTGCCTTTCAGAAACTATTTTTTTATCGCCTATGCCTGCGCCGCGGCCATACGCCTTGGCCATATGCGTTTTATCAATAATCTTGCACGGCCAGCCGCCCAAGCGAATAGTGCCGCCGTATTGTTTTTTGGCGATCATCTCTTTTTGGCCCGGCATTATATGGATAACAGGATGAGCAGTCTTTGGCGCGACCTCTTCTGAATTAGCATCCTTAAAGCCGCATACATTGCGGGCGAATTCAATAACCGCCATTTGCATTCCATAGCACAGTCCAAAATACGGTTTGTTATTTTCTCGGCAATACTTGATAGTTTTTATTTTGCCTTCTGAGCCGCGCGAACCCCAGCCCTGCGGCACAATTATGCCGTCAAGCTTATTAAGCGCTTTAGTCCCTTTTTTTTCAATATCTTCCGTGTTTATCCAATGCAGGTTGGATTTGCAATTATTGGCTATGCAAGCGTGCTTAATGGCCTCAATAACCGAAATGTACGAATCAGACAGGCAAAAATCCCCGGTGGCGAAATATTTTCCTACTATGCCAATATCAATTTCTTTTTTGGCTCCCTTGGCTTTTTTAATCATTTTGCGCCATTCCACCAGATCTTTCTGCCTTTTTTTTAAGCCGAATTTTTTTAGAATTCTATCGCCTAATTTATCTTTTTCAAAATTAACAGGCACGTCATAAATTGATTCAATGTCCGGAGCCGAGATTACATCTTCCTTGGCAATATTGCAATTGATGGCTATTTTTTTTCTTCTCGGCTCGTCTATGCCGACTCGCGCGCGCGCAACCACGAAGTCCGGCTGAATGCCCGCGCTGTTCAGCGTCCTGATTGCGTATTGCGTCGGCTTGGTTTTCATTTCTCCCACTTTTTCCGGAATAGGCAGATAAGAAACCATTACGAACAGCACATCTTTTGGATTATATAAATGCATCATGCGGGCGGCCTCCAAAAAAAGCAAATTTTGGTATTCCCCCACTGTTCCGCCTATTTCAATTATCATAATTTCCGCTTTGGTTTTTTTAACGGCTTTTTTTATCCTGTCCCTTATTTCCATTGGTATGTGCGGCACCACTTCCACGCATTTTCCGCCGTATTCCAGATTTCGCTCCCGCTGAATTACGCTTAGGTACACGCGGCCGGTTGTCATGTAATTCTCCTTGTAGATATTTTGGTTTAAAAATCTTTCATAATTGCCGATGTCCTGATCGGTTTCATCCCCGTCTTCCGTGACAAAAACTTCGCCGTGCTCAATAGGATTCATTGTGCCGGCGTCAACATTAATGTACGGGTCAATTTTTATGGCGCTTACGATATATCCCTTTGCCTGAAGTATTGTGCCGATGGAAGCGGTGGTAATCCCTTTGCCTACGCCGGACATAACGCCCCCGACCACGAAAATATATTTAGTTGTTTTCTTTTTCGCCATAATTTATTGCTAATGCTTAATTTAATTTTTAATGTATTAAGTTTTCCTAAACGCCATCATGTATAAATATTTAAAAAACCTATGGGGTTTATCATGAAACTTGGCGGTTAATTTAAAACCCTTGCTTTCAATCATCTTGATAAAATTGTTCTCGGGATAAAAAATGTTGGTTATATTATTCCGAAAAGTATTAATTTTCTCATATTCTTTTTTGGTTAAAATTTTATTCTCAAATAATTTATCAATCATTTTAAAACTTTTGCCCGCGTTAAATTGAAAAGTTTTTTTATTGTAAAGTTTGTCTTTATAAAATACTATTCTTAATTCCATGAAAAAATCTTCCCATGATATTTTTTTATTGCGATAATCATTAATTAACCGCTCTGCGCTTTTATAGGATTGCAGATTTTGGGGATATACGACTTGTCTTAAAATTAAATACCCGCCTCTTTTTATTGTCTTAGCGCAAACTTTAATACAAGTATTATTTTCCTTGCGAGTTGCAAAATTAATTAATGAGCCGTCGCCCATCGCAATACCAAAATAGTCTTTAGGAAATTTAATTTTTAGCCAATCTTGAATTATTCGTTTATCTAAAGGATGATTATGGTATTTCATTAATAAAGAAAATTTATCCATCATTTCTTGGCTAATATCAACTGCATAACTTTCTAATTCAGATTTTATGGCACAGTCGCGCAATTCTGGAGTAGCGCCAAGAATTAATGCTCTTTGAGGCAAATTTTTATCTTTTGCAACTTTATTATTATATTTCTGATAAAAAGTAATCTCATTTTTTGACGGCGCAAAAGGAGGAATGCGATTTTTTCTTTTTCCTCTCTTTTCAGCAATTTCCCATCCTTGAGTTTTGTGTTGCATATTATTATTTAAGAGCCTTAAAAAATGGCTGCTTACTTAAAAAATTATATTGGTTCTTACCACCTTTTTTTGTTTTGTGAGTTGTGTTATAATTTTTTACCAAAATAAAACTTAAAATACTCGCAAAATTTATAGTCTGATGCCGCGGCAATATCAATTACGTTAAAATACTTTTCAAAATTTTCCAGCCATCTTTTTTCAGGCACTACGGTTGTCTTTACTAAACCTTTGACAAATTTTTTCAGCCACTGCTCTTCCGGGCCGGTTAGTATATTTTTTCCATAAACGTCTTTTTCCAGTTTTTGGGCCAATTTATCCATGCTGACCACATTATCTTCCGGGGTATATACGCCATCGGCGCTGTAAAGATATAATTCAAAAAATAAATCAAATTTATGCCAACCTTCATTTTTATAACTACTGATAATTTCTTTAATAATTCTGCGAGGATGGTTTTTATCCAACATAATATCTCTTAATAAAATATAGCCATCTGATTTTAAAATCCTTTGTAGTTCTAAAAATAACTCTTCGTGCTCTAAAAAAGCAATATTATTAGAAATACCATCACCCATAACAAAATCAATGGAATTATCGGGTAATGGCAAGTCAAGCCAGTTGCCGATAACTATTGTTTCTTTCGGATGGTTTTTATATTTCATTAATCCTGTCATTTTATCCGCCACGCGCGCGTTCTGGTCAACTGACATCAGCGGAATATTCCGGCCTAAAACCAGATCGCGAAGTTCCGGCGTAGCCCCTAAAACTAAAATTTTTGGCTCTTGCTTATTATAAATTGCTTTTTTAAAAAAATACTTGTACAACTTAAATATTCCTTTGCCGGATTTGGGCCCGCCATAATACTCATCTCTTGATTCTGACCTAGCAAGGGAAAGTTGTCCCCATTCTTTAATTTTTTCTTCGGTAAATATTGACATATTAATCGGTCTTTTCCATGGCTTTTCTGAAAATATCCAGCGTTTCTTCAAATTCCACCCCTTTTTCGCTTCCGGCCGCGATTCTAATCTGATCGCCAATATTATAAAGCCAAGTCTTTTTATGGCCGAAACTGCCGCCAACGCCGATTTTATCTCCACCCAGCTCTTTAACTTTTTTTACAAATTCCTCCGCATCCGGCACTTTAATGTAAAACAAGCTGACCAACCCCTCAGGCGCAATCTCTTTAACTAATTCATTTTGCTTATGCGCCGGCAAGTTCGGGTGGCTGACTGCAATAATGTTTTTTGATTTGCTCAGCATTTCTGCCAGCCTCAAGGCATTATCAGCGTGCTGTTTCAAAATATCCGGCATAGTTTCTGTAATATCCTGCGGAATTTCTTTTTCAGCAACCGGCTGCAAGTATGTTCCCAGCTCTGTTCTTTTTTTCTTTATCGCGTCTATTTTTCCCTGGCGGTTTGAATAAGCAATGCCTAAAGTAATTTTATCCTGCCCTTCCTGATAATGCTTGGTACCGCTTTCCACTACAACCGCCTCAACATCACTGCCTTCTAAATCCTTAATAGGATTATACAAAATAGGCGAGGCCAGAGTGTTGTCAATAATCAAAGACAGCTTTTCCCGACTGTTTCTTAAAACAAATTTAACCATCCTTGAAACCTCTCTAATAGCATCTTTTGTTGATAAATCGGCGGTATCTTCAACTTCCTTAATTATATCCCGAAAAACAAAGGGATTATTGCCTTGTTTAAATTCCTGAATCTTGGTTGTAGCATTTTCTTTAAATTCCGGCGATGCATCTTTATATTGCTCTCTTTTTGAAAAATATTGTTCCAGTAAATTATCCGGCGAAAGTTCTGATTGATATATTCCATTGGCTTGTTCTGTTAATCCTGCTAACTTTTTAATATCGCAAACTTGCATATCATGTGCATTGGCAATGTCTTCTAAAATTATTAATCTTGGTTTTTTAGATTTTATGTTTTCTTCAATTTCATCCATATCGCCGGAATTAATCAGTTCAATTTTGATGCCCCTTTTTTCTAAACTGTTATACATCTCTTTAGTTTGGCTATAAACATCTTTACCGCATAATACAACATCGCCCGGTTTTAAATTTTCCGCTTCAATCGCTGTGTAAATTGCTGCCATTCCAGCGTTAAATAAGGCGGTATCTGGCACTTTAATCATTTTAGCAAACTCTTTTTCTTTCTTTTCTAACTCCGGATATCTATTCCTGGCATAAATATCAATTTTTTCTCCTTTTTTATATTTTTCAACTTCTTCGTTCCAACTTTCCGCGGAATGTTCGGTTGTAATTTTTTCTCTGTTCATAATTTTAATTTTAAAATTAAAAATATTTAAGTTATAAAATTGTAATTTTACCTTCATTGGCGTCAACTAAAATTTTGTTTCCGTCTTTTAGGATTGCGGTTGCTGATTTCACGCCTATAATACAGGGTTTTTGCAATTCTCTGGATACGATAGCTGCATGCGAAGTAATACCCCCCATCTCTGTAATAATTGCCCCTGAACGCTGCATCGCCGGCAAAAGCGCTGGGTCAGTTTTAACTGAAACTAAAATTTCTCCTTTTTTAAATTTATTAATATCGTTTTTGCTGTTTATAATCTTTGCTTTCCCTTGATAAAATCCCGATGAAGCGATCTGACCTTTTAACTGAATAATTTTATTATTTTTTTTCACGATATCTTTTCTTTTTATGTTATATTTTTTAAGTATTGAATTTGCCTTTTTGCCAGTAAATAATTGAATTCCTGATAAAGAAATCCGAAGTACAGATAAGTTCAAACGATCTTTTAGTGAATCTTTAAACCCTTTTTTGTTTAACTGACCCAAAAATAGAGATGTTACTTCGCATGGAAGTAGATAATACATTAAATTCAAAGGATAATTTAAACGCCTCGCCATTTCTTTTAATAAAAATTGTACATGATAATGTGCCTGATATAAAATATTCTTTCTAAAATTTTTTAAATAAAAAAGTTCGCTCAAAGCATTGAATTCCCTTTTTAAATTAATAGGCAAATTTAATTCTTTGGTTATATTTTCTTTTTGTCTGCTGGTAGTTATAGCTTTCTTTTGTAAATTTATTAATTCCAGCTTGATGTCCTGCTTTTCTTTTAAAAAAAGTTTTATTTCGCTAACGCAATTTTTATAAGAATAAATCGGACCATTGTAATTAAAGGTTAGCCAGCCATATTTTTGAGCATACCTTTTAATAAGATTTTGGAATTTAAGATATTTTGGCAAAATTTTAATTATATCTTTCACAGAATTTTCGGTGAATAATTCTTTAATAGAGCAGTTATTTTTTATTTTTAAACATATCCTTAACAACTCTATTTTAACTTCTTCTCTTAAGCTAATTTTAGATTTGCTGGTTAAAATTGTATAATACTCCCCTATCTTTTGTTCATTTCGCCTTTTGATTAATATATTTTTCAATTTTTTTTCTAATTTATTGGAGAAGAGATTTTTCCTACCATCAACCGCATTCGGCACCCAGCCCCATAGGCAAAGCTGTTTATACTTATTATTAAATTCTAAATACAAATCCACTAATTGCTTATCACTTATTGATTTTAAATTTAATCTCGGAAACTTTTCAGTAAACTTTATTAAGCTATCGCCCTGTTTAAAAATATTATGCCTCGTTTGTTTTAATAAATCGGAATTTACGATCCGACGCTGAAAATAAGCAGAATTTTTATTTTCTAAATCATCAAAAGTATATATTTCGTTAAAATCACCTACCCACTTGGCAATGCATCTTTTAACCCAATAGCGGCGAAAGGTTTTGGGGAAATCATTAATTATCATCTCTATAATCAAAATAATAGGGTAGATCGGGGTATTATAATTTTGTATTACATATTTAATCTTTTGCATTTATCTTTTTGTCTTTTAAAAAATTTGCATAATTTTTATTTAAGCATATTTATCATCTTTATCTAAAATCTTTTCTCGGCCTTCCTAAGTAGGAAGGCATGTATTTACAAAATGTAAAATCGTCACATTGCTCTATTGGCAGTAGTTTAAAGTATTGTTTGAATAATTTTTCTAAATCTTTTCTTAAAAAAATAAGAACTTTTTTATTGTTATTTCCGAGCGCCTTTTCCCACCATGAATAAAATTTTTTAACTGCTTTATTTTGTTTAGAAAGTTGTTTAATTTTTTTATAAACAGGCAAAGTCCCCATAAGAGAAGGAGAGTTATTATAAGTATTCCAATCGCTGTTGTATTTGAGAAAATGATGAAGTTCGCATTCACAAATTTCTTGCTTTTTATATTTGTTAAATAATACTGCCCTGTCATTACCGGAAATCCCGGGCTTTTTATTTTCTCGCGTGGCTGCACAAATTAAAAACAACCCCTCTGGCTTTAAAAAAAATCTTAGTTGATTAAAAAGTATTTTTACTTCTTTTGTATTAAATAACTGCTCTATCGCTTGGTGTCCCAAAACAATATCTAAACTATGCTTCTTAAAATTCATCTTTAGCCAATCACCCGCGACTTTTTTGTTTTGAGGATGATCTTTATATTTCATTAACTTATCCATTGCTTCAAGCATGTTTGGGTTTATATCACAAGCAATGGATTCAAAGTTATATCTTAAAACCAAATCGCGCAGTTCAGGTGTGGACCCAAGGATTAATGCTTTGGGATTTTTCACTTTTTTAGCAATCTCCTTAATAACTTTCTCCCATATTTTAAGCAACCCTTGGCAATGTCTGGCTGGAGGAGTTGTATATCTTTTCCAGACATGAGATAAATTATCCCATATTTCTTTCTGCTCTGTTAAATTAATTCTATTCTTATTCATAATCTTTTTATTTAACATACGATTTTCAATATCAATATTCACCTTTAATATCCATCCAATAATTCAATAATCAAAAATCTAAGGGTTAGTTTTATTGATTATTTAGATATTAAATATTGAATGAATATTGTATATTGGATATTGAATATTATTTTTTTAAAATTTCCACCGCCCTGTCCATCTGCGGATCATTGCCGGCCTCATAATCCTCTATCGTTAAATCAATTTCTTCGTCAGGAGTGATTCCTTCCTCGTTAATGCAGTTGCCTTTCGGCGTAAGCCATTTAGCCACTGTTATTTTTACGGAAGAGCCGTCTTTTAATTTCTGCAATGCCTGCACCGAGCCCTTGCCGAAAGTCTGCATGCCTACGATTTTAGCTTTGCCGTAATCCTGCAAAGCGCCTGCCACGATTTCCGAGGCGGAAGCGCTGCCTTGATTGACCAAAACAATAGTTGGATAATCTTTTAATCTGGCGCGGCCCCTGGACAAATATTCAAGCTTTTTTTCTTCGCTGAATTGTTCTGCCACGACTACGGCTTCCTCAATCCATTCGCTGGATACTTCAATGGCGGTTTCCAAATATCCTCCCGGATTGTTGCGCAAATCAAGAATTATTCCCGATGGATTTTTAGCAATTATTTCCCTTACGGCTTCATTAAACAGATTAAGCGTGTCGTCATTAAAATTAGTTATCTTTATTATATAAACATTATCATTATTATTACTAATAGTATTGCCGTCAGCATTAATATTATTATTTAAAATTTCAGTCTTTACGCTTTTTACGATAATTACGCCTCTGGTTATGGCCACATCTTTTGCTTTTTCCATGCCGTTTCTGGAAATAGTCAGTACTACTTCCGTGCCCTTTGGTCCGCGTATTTTATTGACCGCCTCGTCTATTGATATGTTCATTGTTGACTCGCCGTCAATCGCGTAGACTTTATCCCCTGCCCGCAGCCCGGCTTTTTCCGCCGGCATATCGGAAAGAGGCGCTATGATTGTTAAGATTTCATCCCTAATCCCTATTTCAGCCCCTATGCCTTCAAATGTTCCCGCCAAATCTTCCGCGAATTCGCGCGCTATTATCGGGTTCATGAAAACAGTATACGGGTCGCCAAGCGAAGAAACCATGCCGCGCACAGCTCCGTAAAACATTTCTTTTTCGCTTAATTTGTCGCGGTCCACGAATTCTTTTTCCAATATATCCCAAACTTCCCAGAATAAATTAAAATCCACATCTTGGCTTAATTTGTCTTCGGGAGATTGGCTGTATTTGCCCAGAACTTTGCCAAGCAAAACAAGCTCTTGATCAGCCAAATTTTTAACTGTTTCGCTTTTGCGGGTAATATACATCCCGGAGCCGAAGCAGACAGCCATCAAAACCAAAATTAAAACAGCTATTAAAGATTTTTTTAAAATAGTTGTTTTTTTCTCTTGAATTATGTATTTTGAATTGAATTTGTTTAACATAATCATATCCCCTCTTGCCTGCCCGCCGTATTGGAGGAGAAGGTGTTGGGGTGGGTATTATCCACTTTCATATATTAACATATTGTTATATCCATTACAACCGTTGAAAAAAAGATAAATATAAGCTATGATAGAATTATTAATTATAGGACTTACGCGTTTTAACACTAAATTTTTAAAACCATTATTCTCCCTGATTAAAAAATCCATGCAAATATTGTTAAATTGTTACATTGTTAAATTGCTGACATTAAAACAATTTAATAATTTAGCAATATAAGGTATAAGTAACTTAATTTGGTGGAAAACTTGTTCCTTTGCAAATAATTTTTTTGCGGCAAAGCATTAATGCTTGGGTCCACTTCAAGAAAAATTTTACAGAATTTAATCCGTGAGTTTTACTTAAA